>Ga0181379_1001389_pt1 | contig 11429 bp, 20 predicted proteins | sample 2SPOviralmetaG_FD_130115 | JGI IMG/M metagenome (GOLD analysis project Ga0181379, IMG submission 130115) | Marine viral communities from the oligotrophic San Pedro Time Series (SPOT) site, San Pedro Channel, CA, USA - 2 SPOT_SRF_2009-07-10 | ecosystem: Environmental > Aquatic > Marine > Strait... | reverse complement strand
TGAAATTAGCACCATGACAGGAGTTCCATACGAAATTAGAAGCATGGTCGACGCACCATTTGGTGGTTATACAGGCCCACAACCTGACGGTAAAAACAAGTGGCAGTTCAACTGAAACTTACAAATAGTTGAAGCCCCCATTGATAGTTATGTCATTCTCTGTGATCACTGCTGAGGTCGGAGATAACAAGGAGTGTGGTGTTGGTGTTATTGAATGGGATAAGGGATATATTCGGTTTAACAAACACCTTTTTGAGTCATCAAAATATACTACCTCTGATGGTCAATCTTACTACTCAGTCAAATCAGACATACCTGCCGATGAAGGCGATTTTAATTTAGACCGGAAAGACGACTTCGTGAGCAGATTCGGAGAACCTAACCGTGACGATACAATTCTGGTAGGTTACATTCGACGTTCTAATGCAGGGGCACATTTTAAGATTTCCATTAACGAAGAATCCGCCCAAGAAATCCGAGAAATACAGTCCCAAAAACGAGAAGAGGGTCGGAAAGGTTTTGAAGGAGGCATAATGGTAGGGTTCAGGAGATCTGCTTTGGTTAGAGTTATGAAAGGCGAAAGAGCCGTTACTACGATCACATCTATCGACCCAATACGCACTCCCCATTATGTTTCTATCAATAGAAAAACCATCTTTGACCGAAAAGCATAAGAGGGTGATGGCCACCATACTGACCCATGAGTATGGAAGCAACCCTTAGAGTTCCACTTGCTAAGACTATTCTTCGGGGTCTTGAAGCCATCGCTGAAGAAGGCATTTTGTCTTTTGATAAAGACGGCATGAACATCATTTTAGTTGACGGCAATCGCTATAAGATGCTTCGCACTTTAGTTCCTGCAGATGCTTTCCAAAACTATCGCTTTGGGTTTTCTGAGTCCCAGCGTATCGGAGTTATCTTTTCTCGTATGGGTTCTATCGTCAAAACCTTAACTGCCAAAGATGAACTCACTTTGTCTTTAGACCAGCCCGGAGATAACGTTCGTTTCCGACTTCTTGCTAACGGTATTTCTCAAACTGTCGAACTACTTCGTTTGGATCTAATGAATGATGTCCAGAACTGGCCACAGATGGATTTTGACTATCAGGCTACTATCCCCGGCAAAAACCTCAAAGATTTCCTTAAGACCACTGCTAAGACTGTTTCTTTCACTGTTTCCACCGAGGCTAACGACTTGGTTTTCCGTTCTAACTCACAGGATGAACCTGTGGTTTGGAAACACCCTCTTGTCGATTTCACCGGCAAGATTGAACCCACCCTCTTCACTACTGAAGAGGTTTCCTCTGCTTTAACAGCAGTTTCCCGTTCCGATTTAGCCGTCAGAGGTTCTAATAGTTCCCCTGTTGAGTTTGATTGGATTGTTGAAGACTGCCGATTCACCGCATTGGTAGCCAACCGGAAGTGATGTTATGACAAAAAAGATAATCCGAAAAAAGAAAAGCAAACCGACATCTTATCAAGCCGCTAAATCCTTGGTAGCCGTCGACGAAGTAGTAACTGCCCAAAATCTGGTCGATAGGCTTATTGACCAAGGGCGGAGAGAAATCCCTACCAAGAGGAGCCTTTCGGCTCAGATGAAGATGGATCGGGACTTTCTGGCCGTTCCTGTAGCCACCAGTCGTTCTCCGGCTGCTTACAAGAGAATTGCTTGAGAGATAACTATGATTGACCGAATCCCTTGTGTATTTTGTCAGAAATTAGTTTGGTCTGACGAAGCCACTCAAACCCAGTTCGGAGATTCTTGCACCCGTTGTGCCTATCCTGAAATCGTTGCTCAATACGAGGTTTCACCATGAACCTTTTAGTAACCTATGGACTCGTTTTTTTGGCCTTTAATTTTGTGTTAGCGATTTGTGAGCGTCTTTGGCTTCGCCCTGTCATCGACCCCGGCGATGAATAATTACTTATAGCAGCAGCACCCATTTTAGTTTGTGTCCCAAGTTATCAATTGGTTTCGTTCCTCAGAACTACAAAATATTGTTTACAACGTTAGTGATGGAATGCCGGACTTAGGTAAGGCTTTGGTTGACACTTGGTATACCGACCATGGCGAGAGCCTCGGTTTTTATAACAGTTTTAGGGTAAGGACTCCGAGAAAGTTTCCAGATATCTTCAAAAAGATGTCTGATTTAGGTCACGGACGACAATATGATTTAGAACTGATTCCAATTGATTCTCAGGGACCCAAGGTTAATTACGTTCCACGAATCCTAACCTATTTTACTACCGTCGATGTGGAAAATATTGAAATGGTAGATCCCCGATCTTTTGCAATTCAAATAGCCCAAAAAATGGAAACTGAATACGAAGAACCTATTGTGATCGTTCGATTCCAAGTCAAAATCGCTGCGAATGGGACTAAAGTCCTTAACGATCGTGATTTAATTGTTTTTGTTGATACAACAGGCGACCTTCGTGGAGGTTACTATCTCCACAAGGCTGATGCCCTCACCACTTCCGAAGACATTATCTCTAAGTTCGCCAACTAAGGGGATTGAAGACATATAGTTAACAATCCCAAACAAGCACAAACAAACTCTCTCAATTCGCAAGAGGTTTAGAAACCCGAGCCGATAACTATAAGTAGGAGCGGGGTAGCATCACTTTTTATGTCTGCACCATTCGCTTTAACAACTACCTTCCTCGACAAATATTCTCGCCGGAAGGCTCCTTTTGGATTCAACGGATTGGGCGAATTAGTTTACATGAGAACTTACTCTCGACTCAAGGAAAACGGTAAGAATGAGAAGTGGCACGAGACTGTGCAACGAGTGGTTGAAGGAACTTATCGTATGCAACAACGACATATCGAAGCCCAAGGTTTGGGCTGGAATGCTTGGAAGGCTCAGCACTCTGCACAAGAGATGTTTGACCGCATTTGGAACATGAAGTTCTTGCCACCCGGTCGTGGTCTATGGGCTATGGGGACTGCCATTACCGAAGAAAAAGAACTTTTTGCTGCCCTCAATAATTGTGCTTTCGTATCTACCAAAAATCTCAAAGAGGATCTTTCTAAGCCTTTTACCTTCCTTATGGATGCTTCTATGTTGGGAGTAGGTGTCGGATTCGATGTTAAAGGTGCTGGTAGCCTTATTGTCAAAGGACCTGCTGAAAACCGACGCTCTGAAAACTTTGTTATCCCTGATACTCGTGAAGGTTGGGCCGAGTCTCTTCGACTTCTTTTAGATTCTCATTTCCTTGGCACTGCTCCCGTAGTTTTCGATTATTCTAAAATCCGTGCTCATGGCGAACCTATCAAGGGATTTGGAGGCACTTCTTCTGGACCTCAACCCTTGGTTGATTTGCATGATAAAGTAAACGCTATTCTGATTGAAAATCAAGATAGCCCTATTACTATCACCACTATTACCGATATTATGAATCTTATTGGTGTCTGTGTGGTAGCCGGTAACGTCCGTCGCACCGCAGAAATTGTTTTTGGTCCTGCAGACTCTGATGAATACGTCGATCTCAAAAACTATGAGGTTAACCCACACCGAGCCGAATACGGTTGGACTTCCAACAACTCTGTGTTCGCTAAACTCGGTATGGATTATGGACCTACTGCTGAGCGTGTGCGAATCAACGGTGAACCCGGTTACGCTTGGTTGGAAAATATGAGAAACTATGGTCGTATGGCTGATGCACCTGATTACAAAGATCACCGTGCTGTTGGCGGCAACCCTTGTTTGGAACAAACTTTGGAATCTTATGAATTGTGTTGTCTGGTTGAAACCTTCCCTGCTAACCACGATTCCATGGAAGATTATTTGAAAACTTTAAAATACGCTTATCTTTACGCTAAAACCGTTACTCTGGGTAAAACCCATTGGCCCGAAACTAACCGAGTTATGCTCCGAAACCGCCGTATTGGATGTTCTATGAGTGGTATTGCTCAGTTCGTCACCCAAAATGGACTCGACGAGATGCGTCGTTGGATGGATTCTGGTTATCAAGAAATCCAGCGTTTGGATGAGGAATACTCTGATTGGATGGCTATCCCCCGTTCTATTAAGACCACAAGTATCAAGCCTTCTGGAACTGTGAGCCTATTGGCCGGTGCCACCCCCGGAATCCACTATCCTGAATCTCAGTTTTATTACCGTCGTGTTCGATTGGGTATCACTTCTAACTTGGTCGGACCCTTGGAAAAGGCTGGTTATAATCTTGAACCCTGTGTTGGTGCTGAAGACACCACTTTGGTAGTTACCATTCCTGTTTCTCTCGGAGATAGTATGCGAACCATCGCTGATGTCCCAATGTGGGAACAACTTAGTATGGCTGCTGTGGCCCAACGTTGGTGGGCAGATAACCAAGTTTCTTGCACCGTTTCTTTCGATCCAGAAACTGAGGGTAGCCAAATCCCTCACGCCTTAGATTTCTTCCAATACCACCTCAAGGGAATCTCATTCCTACCTCGTTTGGATTACGGTGCTTACCCACAGATGCCTTATGAAGCCATTACTGCTGAGACCTATCACGACGAAGTTTCTAAATTGGGAAGGCTTTCCTTTGCTCGCATGAGTGGTGAAGATTCCGTAGCCGAACGCTTTTGTGATACTGACGTTTGTGCCATTGATTTCGTGGCTTCCCCTTTGGAAGACGATGATGTGGAAACCATGGCTTCTTGAGCATTGTTTTAGTTATTCGATACCTATAAGTAGTAGCAACCACCACTTACCTTATGGGTCGCAGAAAATCCTCCGTTATTACAGATATTGCTTTTGAAGTTCTTCAATCAGGTCCAAAAACCTCGCACGACATTTACGATGCTATCCGAGCCACAGGTTATCATTATTTACCCACCGTTCGAGAAGTCACTTTTGCCCTCAAAGCAGACCGTCGTTTTCGCCAAGTTGACAAAGTAGTTGTGGGAACGGCCCTTCGTTCAAGATCTCATTCAGTGGCACTTTGGGGACTTAACAACCGTTAATAACCTATAACAACCATAAATGTTGTTGGACATACTCTCGTAAACTATAAATAGTGGTGCGATGCAAAACACACTATGGAGTTAGAATTGGCACTGCAACAAGTTAATCACAGGGCCGAAGTTACCAATATTCATCTTAATCTGGTAAAACATCGTTTGCAACACCTCAATCAATGTGCCCAAATCCTAAGTGCCAAAGCCCTTCGACTTCTTAATCGGGAGTGAAATAGTTGGCAGATACAGACAAGCAAATATTGGAGAACTTTGTTTCTGAGTTCTCAGGCATGATGGAATCATTCATGTCAGATCACCAAGATTATCAATTGGCTTTGCTTGATTTACAACGTTCCGTAGAAGATGTCCAAGAAGATACCAAAGGATTGTTGAAAACTGTTCGAGATGGAAACGGACAGCCACCCTTAACTACTCGCCTCGCCGTAATGGAGGAAAAACAAAACGAGATTGATCGTAAGATTGGTCGTTGGTGGGCTTTGTTGTTAGCAGCAGTCCCCGGACTTTTAGCCTTCCTCCAAAATGCGATGTGATTTCATGTTTTATCGTTTTACAGATGGAGCAGGGAATAAATACGTTTTTACCCCCTTTGCTAACCATATCTGGGACGAGGCAACTATCTCCAGCATCGTCGCCCTGCAAAATCCTCAACCTACTTATCGAGGACTTGAGGCCACTAAGTTTATTAAGAGTTTGTCAAAAATTAGTAGTATTGAAAAAATCAATCCCACATCCACCCCCAGAAAAGAACTTTTTAACCAATTGATAAAACCATGGATGAATTATACGGCCGCTATCAACGTTACTCGAAAACACATTTTGGCTGGGTTTACACAAACACCAATAAAGTTAACGCCACTTTACATCATTATCGATAACGGCATCAGTGGTATTCAATCCTATGATTACTTTTGGGACGATGATCCTAAGTTTCAATCTGTGTTTCGTGATGACATGGGAGGCAACCATCAATGGTTATTTTACTGGGTTAACACTGGAGGGCGTAGTGGTATGGCCGCTATCAGCGAACATAGACTCCCACCCATACTGGCTCAATTGATTCCTAAATGGTATTCTTCACCCACCCAAGATGAAAAATTAACTACCCTTGTTTCGGATTACCCTAAAGGTTCAATCCCAGAATTTGACAAACAAGAAAAGTTTATCCTCACAAAAATCAAGGAATTGGTAAGTCAAGGCATGGACCAACAAGAGGCTTTTGAGAAGGTTATGCGACAGTATTTATTTAGAATTAGAGCCCAAGATCCAGAAGTTTATTATCCTGAATATGCCAACATGGGTTTCCCACATCCTCGCCCAGACTACCGTGACGAAAGGTATAAGTAGTCGTGTCGACAAGATTCTATTATGCCCTATGCTGACCCTGAGAAAAAGCGAGCCTACATGGCTCGTTATAACTCGGAGTATTATGAGCGTAAGGCAGAAACCATCAAACCTAATGTTGCTACCAATAAAACTCGACTCCGTGCTGAGAAAAAACAATGGGCTTTAGATTCCACTCGTGGCTGTTGTTATTATTGTTCTCGTGAGAATCCCGAGTATTTGCTGGTGCGTTCCTACAATCGAGTTTTGTTACCTACCCCGGTGACTGACCAATCATGGGAAACCCTCAAAACCCATTTAGACCAAGTTGAAGTTATCTGCACGGTTTGTGAACGAGACCGTCGTCGTAAACCTATATCTTCGTAAAGTATAAATAGTCGTATCGACGATTTTATCTTATGAGCACCTTTAATGCCGATAATAGCCGAACCATTGATTCCAAAGTCCAGAAAGCACTGGATATCCATATGGTCGATAATGGGGCTTCTGTTCCCTATACAGATGTCATTGTTGATTGCTCAGGATCTATGGCTGCCGATATGGGAGGCATGAATCGAGTGATGTTCACTATGAATCTACTAAAGACTTTGCACGGACTTGGCCATGTAAACGATGATACCTTGGTTCACGCCTTTAATTCCAGATATCGAGGCTGTGTTCCACTTAGTATGATTATGAGTGAACCCATTTACCAAGATAATCACAAGATTGTTGAGTCGATGTTTAGACCCGGCGGAGGAACTACTCCCTCTGCTGCTTTAAAGCACGTTTCTGATGTTACCAGAACTTTAGGCATTCTTGATATGTTTACGGATGGAGATCTACAACGCAGTTTTACCACACCATATGACCTTATTTTCTATGGTGTTTATCAAAACTAACCGAAGACTTTATATAGGAGGCCGTAGTAGTTATCTACATGGTCAATATAATTCGATCCCCTCAGACCTTCTACCGTCGAACTGCTTCTAAAAATCTGGTCCAATGGACTATCTGGTTAGAAGAAGATAATGGAGTTTATACTGTTAAAACCTCTCATGGTCAAAAAGGAGGCACTATTTCAGAAGACGCTGGTGTTATCATCACTGCTGGAAAATCCAGCCGCACTCCTGAAGAACAAGCCCTCTTGGAATACGACTCTAAAGTTAATACTAAGCGAGACCAAGGTTATACTTTTAACACCGATGGTATTTCCACTACTCTTCGCCCTGTTCCCATGTTAGCCCAACCTTTCGAAAAACACGGACACAAAATTGTTTTCCCTGCTTTGGCACAACCCAAGTTAGACGGAGTTCGCTGTATTGCTATCACTGAATCTGATGGCTCTATTACTTTGCTTACTCGAAAAGGCAAGGAGTTTCAACTTCTTGACCAAATCCGCAACGCCATTTCTGGCCAAAGACTCCCACCCAATATTATTCTCGACGGTGAACTCTTTTCTGATGAACTGGATTTCCAGCGAGTTGTAGGTTTGGTTCGCAAGAAAACTTATAAAAACCAACAAGACATTGATGATATGGCTAAAGTCAAACTCAATATTTTCGATATCATTGATACCAACAAACCAGATCTTTCTTTCTTGGCTCGTTGGAAAGCAGCCCAAAACATTGTTTCCAAGGATTCATCTGGAAATTTGAGTTTAGTTCCCATTTACAAAGTTACCAACATTCAAGACATTGAAGCCATGCTAAATAAGTTCCTCGCTGATGGCGATGAAGGCGTTATCGTTCGTAATGCTGCCAGCCCTTATGAAATTGGGAAGCGTTCCTACCACTGCCAAAAGTTCAAAAAGTTCTTCGATGATGAATATAAAATTGTAGGTGCTTTACAAGGTCAAGGAAACGATATTGGAACTGTTATCTGGGTTTGCGAAACACCAACAGGACAGACCTTCAAGTGCCGACCCAAAGGAACTCGTTCTGAGCGACAAGCATGGTATCGAGACCAAGACCAATACATCGGCAAAGGACTGACTGTTAAGTATCAAGAGTTAACAAATGACGGCATCCCTCGTTTCCCTGTTGGGATTGCTATTCGTGATTACGAGTGAAACTATAAGTAGTTGTGATTACCAAGTAACCCCATGGGTGAAATCATAAACTGGCTCCGGAAATCAGATCCGGGTGTTTTTTATTATGAATCCACTTATAGTTCTTTCGAACAAGAATTGCAAACGAAGTTTTATACTCAGAAATCCTTTAAAAAACGGGACATGGATCATCTTGTGGATTATTGGAACAGTGGTGACTGTGTAATTGCAGAACTAAAATGGCTTCCAGATATTACAAAAAACAACCCTCTGTGGTCAGAAGTAGCCCAAAATTTCGACCCAGACGCTTCTAATTATCTTCCTTTATCAGAGCAAGCATTAACCATGATCAAGAATAGATATCAAGAGATTCTATCTGGCGAAATCAAAGCATTTTCTCTTACTTCTTCTGATAAGCAATATTATGCATTTACAACTGGAATTGTTGAAGCGAATTATGCTGATAACTTAAGGAGAGTGAACCTATGAGTAAAATCATCAACTTCTTCACGGAAACAAAGTGGATACTGGTTCAATCACACTATTGGGATTTCGATCTCTCTACGACGACGGCCCGAGTTAACGATCCCGAAGATACTTACCGAATTATTTTAGAGGCCGTTCATGATTTTTTTGATATCATGAAAGAAAGTCATGTGTTTGACGAAGATGAAGGCGATTTTCTTGGAATGAAAGTCGAAAGAGGCACTAAGTTCGTAGAATACCAATCACTTTCTGACTTTAAAAAAGCGTTAAAACGACTATCAACCCAAAATAAATTTATTTATCTGGATTTAGCCATGAGTAGACAAGGTGATTGGAATGGATCCTCTACTTATACTCTTCAAGACACTGATAATATGCGGAAGTGGAATTGATGTCGGAAATTATTAACTGGCTTCGTAAACCCCACTATTGGTTGTGGGTTGACATTGGTCAAAATAAATACGAAGGCCCACTCTTGCAGGTCAGAGTTCTGTTGTCAAAAAAGGATGCTGATGCTTATTTGGCTCAGGAAATAGATGAATATACAGAAGAGGATTATACTTTAGTAAAAGTAAAAACTTCTCGTAAAATGATATCCAATCAATTTGTGTCAAAGTTTATCAACGGACAATTGCCCAAAGATAAGATCATCGATTTTCAAAGATACCGTTATAGAAAAGGAGAGCGATATCTCACTACTTCTTACTTATTTGAGGTGAAAGCATGACTACTAATGAAGATATATTAAAAGCGATGGCTGCAGAAAAACACAAGATTATGTCGTCTACGATAAAGCCGCAAATGAAACCCAATATCACAGATGCTGAAATTGTAGCGGCCCATCGTGAGGCTACCAAACCCGGACGTGGAGGTCAAAAAATCGCAGGTGATGCACGAATGGGTGCCCCTAAACCATCCGTAGATATCAGTAACGCCCCACCCGTAGATTTCCACATCCCCGGTCTTGCGAAAATGCTTAAGAACGATCGTCGGTGATTTCGTGAGTGAAATCCCACCCTCTGCAGGACAACTTGAGGCTAAGGCCGTGTATGAGACATGGAGGAAAACAAATATTTCTTTAAAAGATGCTTTGGTATGGTTATACGATAATGATTGGTGTTTTCAAGACGAACCTGAAGCGTGGGACAATCGCACCTCGCACCGCCAACCTTTTTCAAATCTTCATTATTTGCTTAGAGATTTAGATACCAACATTCCCGATTCTCAACGACGATTTGTATTTGAAGTTGTCGACACCTATATTTCTTTTAAATCTACGAGTATGGAAAGCCCAGTTTTGCTTAGAGAAGGTCGAGATGAATATCAGCAAAATATGTGGCCTAACCCCGTTATCAAAAAAGCAATTGGTTTCCAGCGTCGTTATGATTCCATAAATTATGAGGTGGTTATGTGATTTGCGATCCATTAGCACACAAGATGGAACTTGATACCTATGATGTTGGTCATCATGAAGGTAGGTGCACAATCTGTAGTGCTTACATAACTTACAATTGGGCCTATGATGTAAATCATTTTAAAAGCATCCTGTTTAAGACCTTCAGGGGTCAAAATGGGTTGGGTAATTATGATATGGCAACTATTGGCGATTACAAAAACCCCCTTCATTCATTCGGCGTTTTTAGTAATGTTGATAACGATCCTGAACTCGAAGAAGGAGTTATCATAATTCCATATACTTCAGTTACAATCGGTGCTGAACTTCCAGCACCTGACAAGCCAATCACAAAGTCGACTACGCATCCCATGAACCTGACTTATGAACAATTGAAATCGAAGGATAACGAGTTTGGCACCCATGTTTGGCACGGTTTTCAAGAGCAGGGCGGGTCAACAGATGATCAATTCAATAAAGCATGGGAAAATATAGTATTGAATGATGGTTGGTTAAAAGATAATTTTTCTGGTTTTTACAACGCCATTAACAAACGCAACATATAAGTAGGTAGTCGATATCACAGACCCCCATGTGGGATGATTTCTTCAACTCTTACTTGTCTAACCGCCGATACACCCGTTCATGGATCTTTGATAACCGCCAAGACCCTGTCTTTGAACTTTATCGATTGATTCAACAAGCCATGGATGAAGCAGTTCCAAAAGAAAAACCTGAAGAACCTCAGTTTACAGTAGTAGCCACTAAAACCGTGCAACGCAACGGCAACACTTATCGAGTTACTGTTGAAAAACTTGACTCCAACCCCGGCGTTTCCGAAACTCCTGAAGAACCAGTGGCCGAAATCAAAATTGACGAGGAAAACACCGAGTTTGATGATACCACTAAAGAAGACCTTGCCTGAGGTTTTACCATGCCTTTCGCAAATCCCGAACAACGTCGTGCTTACCAAAAAAAGTATCAACGTCAGTATTATTTACGCAATCGTGAAGAAGTTATCAAACGCACTTCCGACAATCGTCGAAATCTTCGAGAACGAAAGAAAGACTGGGTGCTTGCTAAATTAGGTGGTTGTTGCAAAGAATGTGGCTATGATGGAGCAGCCTTGGCTGTTCACCACACCGACCCCTCACTCAAACGACCTTGGGGTGATGTCCGAGGAGGTTCACAAGGTGGGATTGGTGCTACCT
>Ga0181379_1001385_pt1 | contig 11441 bp, 15 predicted proteins | sample 2SPOviralmetaG_FD_130115 | JGI IMG/M metagenome (GOLD analysis project Ga0181379, IMG submission 130115) | Marine viral communities from the oligotrophic San Pedro Time Series (SPOT) site, San Pedro Channel, CA, USA - 2 SPOT_SRF_2009-07-10 | ecosystem: Environmental > Aquatic > Marine > Strait... | reverse complement strand
TTATAACAACTTTTCCACATTTGTCATATACAACGTAATCTCCTCGTTTATTTTGGAATAACCTCAAAGCAGTACACCGTGGTTTGACTCGTCGTTATTAAGATTTTTGCATCCTCGAGAGCTTCTCTGCACTCATTCTCAGTGGTAAACTGATTGAGCTGGTAGTGCTCGATATTGTTATTCATAACTTGAAACCAGACTAAGAACCACATCACCACTTCCCCTGATATTTACCCCAATGATAAAGGACAAAGATTACCGCCGCCGAAGCGGAGAAAGCTATAAGTAACCCAACAGTCCACTCAACAATCGCGCGTTTAAATTCTTCTTTACGATAAAGGTCTTGCTTACGCTGCCTGCGCATCTCCCCCTCAATCTGAAGGACTTCCTCCCACGCAGATGGCCCATAATTCCAAGAAATATACTCTTTAATTTCTTTGCGCATGGCCTCCATCTTCTTGCGCTGCGCAAATATTTCAATCGCGCTTTCAGCATCAGAACCTTTAAAATTATACCACGGGGGGTTCTTTGCCTGATGCTCGGCGTACTGGAAATCAGAAAACGCGGCACCCCATTTCGCTAAAGTGCCGGACATTTCTTGGATGTCTTTGCCCGTGCTAAGACCCTGTTTTAAAATGTTAAAAGCAGATGTGGCTAATCCGACTGCTGTAATAGGATCAATCATGTGTCCATGTACCTCGCAGAGCAGTAAGCGTCTGGGTGCACAACGTGTCGTTTATCGTACCACTGACCGTTCTGACCACCCGGTGCGCCGCAGTCGTAGTAGCAGGCTTTATAGAACAACGTGCCATAATTGTTTACGAAAGTGTGTCCGTACCCGACAAATACAAGAACACACCACATTTTACATCTTCATTAAGACAGCGACTAAGAGTGCAATGATGAAGCCTGTTGTGCCAATCATAATTGCTTCAAGACGCTTAACTCTGCCGAACAGATCACGAAATTGTATCTTCATTTCTGTTTGCATGGCAATCACCTCTTTCTCTAGGCCATCAATCCGCTCATGAGCAGATGCTACTGTACGTTTGTCCATTGTCTTATTACCTTATGAGATAGCGTAGAAGATGTAGTTGCCGCCAGATGCGTTAAAGTCAGCATTTGTAGTGTCTACTGTAAATCCAGAATTATTAGGATCAATAACATCAGCGTACGTTTGCGCGGTGGTGTCGTTCAAGGTTATAACAGTATCGTTACCTGTCGCAATTCCTCTTACAGTGTCTAATACCCACCAATCACCAGAACTGTCAGTGCGTTTGATAAGGATAAACCTAGCGCCTGACGTAAAGCCACAGTCGATAGTCTGACTTCCGCCGTTGCCTGTGTAAGAACCAATTTTACTTATTCCAGCTAAATTGCCGAAAAGATATGCTATAAAAGTTCCTCCGTTCTGGTTTGTTTGACCACTTGTGCCAAGTGAGAACGTAGTAGCTGTTGCGTCTGTGTTATTCCAAGCGGTAGAAGTAGTTTCTACTGCGTTTCCGTAGTCTAAATAAATCCGTTTTGTTCCACCCAGACTATGAAGGTAGACCTCCCAGTTACTGTTTTGGTTTCTTTTCTTCACCCAGATCATTTCAGGTACAACACCGAGATTATGGCTTACAGTGTGTCCTGCTGTTCCGTTGCCCGTGTACGGCACTACGGTAAAAAATGATTTAGCAGACTTCCACATCCAAGAGAAAAAGGTAGAATTGTTAACTGCGTCTGCGTAACCATCCATCCAATCCCACTGAGCATTTCCGCTTGTCGTCACTGCTGCAGCATTCTCTGTTCGCATCATTTTGTCGCCAAGAATCCTAGTCAGGGTATTTTTTTCGTCAACGACATTAGGTCTAACCCGAATTGCGAAATCTGCTGGAAACGTAGTTGATGATCCTGTACCAGTACGGAACCAAGAATCTGAAGTTCTGCCAACTAACCCGTCCATGTTAAACACCTCAGTCCCGACCGTAGGGGCTATCATCATAGGCGCACGAATGGCCATATAAACGTAAGTTCCACCGCTAGAGCCACCGCCACCGCCTTCGCCATACGTTACAAAACCTGTAGGTGTTATAGCGGGGTTCATCTCTGCATTTTCTGTGTTATCTACATTTGAGCGTAATTGCTGAAAATTATCTCCCACAGCTCCTGTATTCTCCCAACCACGCATCTTATCAGCAATAGGCCAGTTGCCTACCCCTGTGCTTTTAGTTAATAACCACTGCGGTTCAAATCCTAAATTAACTTCAATACCGCTGCTAGAGTTAGTGTAAGTACCACACTGGATCATAGAATCAGCGCCTGTTTCGTGTGCGAAGAGGTAGACAATATAATTTTGCCCAGAATAGTTAGAACCAGAGCCTACTGAGAATTGTGTGCTAGTAGGTTTAGTAGCACCAAAGATATTTCCTGCGTTATTTGCTGCATAAGTTTCACTAAGCTGCATTTGTTTTGTTTCTGGATTGGCATCCATGCTTCTATGATAAACCCACCACTCACCTTGCGCTGAAGTGCTGCGAGACTTGATAATCATCATGCCAACTTCTGCGCCTAAATTATGCGAAAGTGTTCTTGTAGTAGCTCCATCCCCAGAAAATGTTTGTATATCAAAAAACTTAGCCTGCTTTTTAAAACTCCAAGAGGTGTATTTATAACCAGAACTGTTCCATTTAAAATCTGAGGCAGTAGAGCTAAATCCTGTTGACGAAAAACTAAAACGTTCATCTGGTGGCCCAGTATAAAAAGTTTGTTCTTGTGTTGTTGCGTTTGAATTTAAATATTTAGTCCCACCGCGAACAGTATCCATCAACATGTGGTCTTGCGCCGCGCCTCTATTTTTAATCCACAGCAGACCGCCATCACCAGCAAAATCAATACCGTTATTTACGGATAACGTGCCACTGTTACCCTCATACAAATACGTTGAAAAGTTAGAGGCTATGTCAGGTTCCACGTTTCCCGCTGTAGGCCAGATACCTTGCTTAGTATAACTAGCGGCCTGATCCATAGTCCACATGCCTGAAGCAGTGCTATTTAAGTAAGGTCCACTTGGAACCACTTGTTCTTTGGATATTACGCCACCCGGCCAATCTTTAATAGACATTATTCATCCTCTACTATCTGGGCAGCGTCCCAAGTCAAAGTATCTTCGTTCCAGTTATACAACCAAGGTGTATCTGGAAGATTCGGATTAGGAACCGGAGGGACCATAGCGCAAGTATCTTCATCAAAAGTCCATGATGCCCAAGTAGGATGATTTTCCGCAAAATCCGCTTTTACTGCGTTCTGTTTCGCTAGAATTTCTTCTGCTGTCATGTCTTCACAAGTCCAAATGTCGGTGTATGTCCCTGCTTTACCTTCAACCAACCCGTAAGAAACAGTCTGGTTCTTTTCGTATGGACCCAAAGCAGGCGCTGCTACTCGCACGAAGGGGCAGTATTCAGGAGGAAGATTATTAACGTCAATGTCAGGGAACGCTTGTATGAAGTTCCACTCAACAATCGGATGCTCATAAGGCTGTCCGTCACGAATTTGTATATAGAGCTTCATCTATAAATCTCCTGTATTTGTGCTTGGAAACGCTCGCGTTGTTCCGTTGAAAGAGTAAATAATCCTTACAGCCCCATGAGCATTGGTTCCTCTATTACTGCCAGAACCAGCGCCGCCTCCATACGCACCGTCTCCGTTAGGTGAAGCACCGCCAGCGCCTCTACCGTCTCCGCCGCCTGACCCGCCGCCACCACCAGCACCATAAGTGTAGCTATTTGGTGTGGAGTATGTTGTAGCTCCCGCGCCGCTAGAACCCTCACCAAAAATACCAGTTCCGCCGCCACCACCGCCATCTTGCGATCCTGCATAACCACCACCAGCGCCACCACCAGAACCGTCATAACCAGCGTATTGACCGTTACGTCCACCGCCCGCACCGCCTGCTCCAGAATATCCACCTGCACCGCCGCCGCCGCCTCTTGACCCCGAACCGCCGTTACCACCAGAACCTCCGCCATCACAGCCGAAATTGCCGCCACCTGTGCCACCTGTTTGTCCACTGGGACCGCCGCCGCCGTTTGCGCCTATATAAGTTCCACCGTAATTAAGGTAAGAGTCTCCACCCGCTGCGGTGCTGTTACTTCTTGCTCCAACAAACACTGAATATGATGTTCCCGCTGTAACCGAAATACCATTTTTGTAGCCAAGGCCACCGCCACCTCCGCCACCTCCGCCACTGTTATCTCCACCAGCGCCACCAATAGCTACTAATGAAATAGTTGCGGGGTTTAAACCAGCAGGCACTACAAAAGTATATGCCCCCGCGGTTGTGTATGCTGTTTGAGGAGGTTCTGATGGTGTCGCAGTAGTTGTTCCTGCATCGCCATATCCACCCAAGTTTTGAGCTTGAACTGCTATGTCATAAGTTGTTTGGTTTGTTAAACCCGTAAGCGTCAAAGGAGACGCACTGCCCGTTACTTCCACATTAAATGTAGAAGTGTTAGCTGTTCCACCCATTCCACTGTGAACTGTACAGTAATAATACAGAGTAGGGGCATCCGCAGCTACTACTATTCGAGTATACGCACCCGCATTACCCGGTGTCCCCGAAGTAGTCACACCTGTGGTGTACTCCGATCCGCTTCCATGTGTTCCATCTGAAGTAGTAGAGAACCTAAATGGGTGACCACTATTACTAGCGTCTGATTGGTCAAACGTATAAGTATAACCTTCAATCAGCGTCAACGTAGGTTGCGCGGAACCATCCATGTTATACTTGTTACCAGAACCTGCATCAGCCACTGTAACTGCAATGGTTCTACCCGACTGCACTGTAGCTCTGACTCTGTATCCTGTAATTGTTGCAGGAATCCCCGCATACGTCGGAGCGGTAAAAGACACCACTGATTCAGTATTGCCGTCTGTAGCTGAAACAGATGTCGGAGCGCCGGGGACTTTATAAAACCCCAAGTCGTTGTATAGAATTTGATTTTGTGACCATTTTCCTGAGAAATTAGGCATTAGACATCTCCTGTATTAGTTGAAGGAAACGACCTAGTGTCACCGGGCCAAATGATGCGAACAGCTCCAACTGCACCGGGCTGGTAACCCCCAGAAGTGCCGCCTCCATAAACTCCACCAGTAGCTGTAGAGAAATTATACCCGCCATCAGTACCACCAGAACCGCCATGACCGATCATAGCAGAATTTCCGTCCGAAGGATTTCCACCATAAGAGCCGCCAGCACCGCTTGATCCTTCTCCAAGAATACCAACGCCACCGCCGCCGCCGCCTACAGATGCACCGCGACCTGATTGGGAGTCTTTACCACCGCCGCCACCGCCGCCACCGCCACCAGCGCCGTTTTGACCCGTACCGCTACCAGCAACGCCACCATTACCGCCATTGCCTGAGTAGCCTCCTGCGCCGCCGCCGCCTGCGGTATCATAAGGGGCACTAGAATGAGAATAAACACCATTACCGCCAGAACCACCATTACCGCCTCCATCGCCTGTGTAATTCCCGCCAGAACCACCAGAACCTGTACCGTCTGTAGCAGAGACCCCACCCGCGCCGCCGCCTTTGACCGTGCTTGTAGAGACAAAATAAGAATCACCCCCCGGTGTACCAGCACTTGAGGCAGCGCCGCCTGCTCCAACAACAACAGAGTAAGAATTTCCGGCAGTGACAGAATAATTATTCTTATAACCTAAACCACCACCACCACCAGCAGCGCCATAACTTACACCCCCAGAACCTGCTCCAACAGCAACGACAGAAACAGAAGGTACTCCAGCCGGGGCGACCCAAGAGTATGTTCCCGCGGTAGTGTACGCCTGTTGACCTGATGGGGGAACTATAGTCTGAGTAATCGTATTACTTGGTGCACTAGGCCCAAAAGAATTTGATGCAGCAACCGCAAACGAATATGCTACACCTTCAGTCAAGCCTGATATTGTGATTGGAGATGCAGTTCCTGTTGCTGAGACTGTAGCGCCCGTAGAAGTGTTAGTGGCAAGAGCAATATAACTCGTAATAGCTCCTCCACCCACGTCAGAAGGAGCAGTAAAAGCAAGTGCGGCACTGGGATTATCACCCGCAGAATTTAACGTAGGGGGGCTAGGTACTTGGATCGGGTCATAGCCCGGGCGAATATAACCACCAATTCTGTCACTCATGTTATTAACCCTTTAAGAGATTAACTCATAGCTCACACTAAAAGTCAGTCCGTTTGCCGTGCCACACGTTACCGCGATAGAATTGCCTTCTTCTAGGTATATCGCTGTAGACTTATCAACAACGACCAAACTTGCGTCTGCGGGAACAGAAATAGTGGAAGCAATCGGATATGCCGTACCGCCAGAAGGTGCAGAGCCTTGAGCTACTGCTCCGTTTGTATAGAGGTCAACACTACAGTTAACCGCCGCAGAGCCGTTCTTGTTCGCGGCAACAACTTGATTGATTTTCATCACTGTGCCACTGCTTGCCGCATTCGGCAAAAGAACGACGGAACTTGTTCCCGTAGGACTTAGGAATGTGGTTTTGCCGTAAATAGTCGATACGGCTACGATATTAGGATTGGCCATGTTTTTTCTCCTTTAGAATCGACGGTTTAACCGAAGACCATTGCCATTGCGATTGCTTTCCCCGTCGAAATCCCAGCAGACCCAAACGAAACAGTTCCACTACCATTAGTGACTAAGGCTTGGCCGCTTGTGCCATCCGATGTCGGCAGTGTAAGCGCAGTTACAAAAGCCTGTAAGTTAGCGTCATACGCTAAGACATCTGATCCAACTGCCACACCTAAATTTGTGCGGGAAGTACCTGCGTTCGCTACATCTGATAAGTTGTTAGCAGCAGCTAATGAACCGCCAACTTGTCCATCTACGTACGCTTTAATGGATTGTTGTGTAGCCAGTCCCGCAGGGTCATTAGAGGACATATTATCCTCGTCTAAAACCGATGTGACCGACACTGTACTGTTGATCGTTAGGCTTGTGTTCGCTGCGAGGGTAGTGACAGTCGCTGCTGCGGGAGTTGTGGCACCTATAACCACACCGTCTGCGGTGCCGCCGTTTATGTCCGCCGTGGTAAGGACCGCTGAAGGAACCGTTACGACCCCTGTGCTGTTTGCAATCGTAGCCGCCGTAGTGCCGTCGTTAGCTGATATGGACCCGGTTTCGATGTCCGTAGCGTTGACTGTGTCGTCCTTGAGCAACACGCTGTCAATCGTAACACCGGAACCTGCGGTAGTCTCATCAATAGTATTTGTTGTTATCTTCTGCCCGTTAGCGACGACAATGTTATTACTGCCGGATGTATTGCCGTTAGCTAGAATCTCAGCAAGTGTATCCGCTGTACCAATCTGTGCGTCTACGTAAGCCTTGATGGATTGCTGTGTGGCCAAGGAAGTAGGGCTGTTAGAAGCCATGTTGTCTTCATCAAGGACCGCAGTAACTACTGTGCTAGTACCCAACTGCAAAGAAGTCGTATGCGTTAAAGCCTCTACGACGTTTGTGCCATCACAAAACAAGAACGTGGTGCGTCCGTTAGGGATAAGAACACCAGACCCCGCAGCGGTCTTTACTGTAATGTTTTGCCCAGTCGCGTTTTTTACGATGTAAATTTTAGAAGCTGTGGGGCAAATAATTGTACCCGCGCCACTTAAATCCGTAGTTGTGTCGGTAAGCTCAAGCATAGCGCAGCGGGCTTCAGAAGACGTGCCGTTCGCTGTAGTCAGCGTATGTGAGTTTGCGGACCATGTATCTATAACCGCGCGGCCAGCAACGGCCTGTTCTACCATTGACGTGATGTTGTCATTTACGACATCACCCCATGTACCACTGAGTTCGCCTTGAACTGGCAGGGCAAGTTTAAGTATCGGTGAATATTGTGTTGTCATATTTCAGTCCTCATGCGGCTATGTCTTGCCAGTTTGGATTTTGCGTTTCAGATACACCGTCCCACGAAGGAGATTGTGCACTGGCGATAGATGCCCAATTAGGTGTTTGGTCATCATCAACTTCGCTCCATACGTTGGCGAAACCGATAATTCCCGTAGCTGCAAGCCCTATAACAGGTATACCTGTGTTAGCCGATGCGGCTACGTTACCAAGTTTTGCGTTCCCTTGCAATCCCGTAACTGATACAACAATTCCGAGAGCTATAAACGTGTCTCCCACGTCACCTTCGGCTTCCACACCTGTTGGAGAGACTGTTACACCCAGCGCCAGAGATACGTCACCTATAACGCCGTCAGCTTCTACTCCTGTAGCCGCTACATTGGCTTCGGCGTCTACTGTAAGATTACCTACAACACCCGCAGCTTCTACTCCCGCGGGTAGGCCCGTCGCAGATGCGCGTACATCTATTCGTAACGGCGCGCCCCAAGAGTCCTGCCCCCAAGAACCAGCGCCCCAAGGCTCAGAGTCCCCAAGAGCGGCTACAGCTTCAACGCCTGTAACTACTAGATTTGATACTGCGGCTACTACAACATTGCCAACTGTAGCGCCCCCTGCGACCCCAGCAACCGGGTGAATAGCTTCACCGTCTACAAGAGCTGTACCAATACCCCCGGCGCACTCGACTCCTTGCGGCAAGCAGAACGCTGCAGCGTTTACGGCTACTCTTAGAGGAGTTCCCCAAGAGCCTTGCCCCCAAGAGCCTGCGCTCCAAGGCTGATCTTTACCAATAGCGCCTTCTGCCTCAACACCTGTGACGAGAACAACAAACTGGTCCTCCCCCCAAGCAGTCTGGCCCCAACTACCTCCACTCCAGCCGGAATACAGCGTAGCAGTAGGGTTCCCTGCCCAAGAATTTTGGCTCCAAGCGTCAGCGCCCCAAGGTCTATCGGTATTGGACATATACTACCTTATGGAGTAGCGATGCGTACGATGGCGTTGGTAGCATCGGATGCTGGGAATTGAACAGTAAAGTCGCCTGTAGTAGAAGTTTTATCCCCCCCGAAATCCAACACTGCGACCGCCGGGTTGCTTCCGCCAACCTTATAAATCAATGCGCCCCGTGCTGTAATTGTAGCATCTGACCACGTGGTATCTGCAAAATCCAGAAACGCTGTTGTGCCTGAAGAAGTTGGAGCTGCAGATATTACAAGGGTATTACCCCCTGCAACGTAGTTAGTTCCCGTCACTTCGTTTGTTGTTGCATACGCTGTTGTAGCCGCGCTCAACGTAGCAGAGCTAGTATACAGTGCGATCTTAAAGGTTTGTGACGTGTCGCCACTAAAATCCATCTCGCCGTTCAAAAGAGCGACTTTGAAGGATGTACACATTGCTTGAGTAATTGCCATTTTGGCCTCCTTAACTTACTGGGATTCGGAACTGGCCCGAACGATATGCGTCTTCACGTAGTTTGCCGTCTCCGAGACTCTTTAACAGCGTTATTGATTGCAAATACATCTTTTCGTACATAGCAACAATATCTGGTTCGCCCTTCATAAAGCGAATAGCTTCAATCAATGCGCCATTAAGTAGAGCAGAATCAAACTCTTCTCCAAGCCACGTAGTGCCTGCAGTTACGATTGACTGCGGATAATACCCATAATGAAGCTCCGAGGTGTACCCTGCGTCAGGGGTAGGCCCAACGATAAACGTGTTGACGTGAAAGTACGCGTAGTACTAGGGTAAGCCGGTATCCGTTGGCTTTGGATACGCTTCCCGCATAAAGTTAACGTCTTTATTCAACAGAAAGTGGTAGACCCCAGAGGCGTCAACGACTGCTAACGAGTAGGACCACAGGAAGTCAGAAGGCGTAGACAGATACTTGTTCGCTGCTGTAAGCGTACCTGTCACGTTTTTACGCAGTGCAGGTATCTGCACCGTGTTATATATTTTCTGTTCAGCCTGCTGCGTAAACATAGCGAGCTGGTCATCTGTGAAAGAGTTCTCACAGATGTCTTCGATGTTAGTTTTCAGCTCGGTATAGTTCATAGCTTACCCCATTGGTCCCCGTGCGTACAAACCCTTGGTAGCTGCGCCTGTACCGCGTACCTTGATTTTACCGCCTTTTTTGTAGGCTGTTTGCATAGCCTGACCTGTTTTCTTTGCTTCTTTCGCAGCGGCTTTTTTACCTGCTGCATCATATCCAAATGTTTTATTTCCTACTTTGGGCATTACGCACCTCCTATGATGTAGTTACGGTAACTTGGCCGACCTGACCAGTTCCTACTAATGTGTTAGGCGCAAGCCCAAAAGGGTCTCTACCGCCACCTACGGGATTCCAACCCCATTGAATACCCCGAGAACTGGTATCCCCTGAAGGACCAAGGCTTTGATCCACGCGTGGGGAACGAACAGCCTGCGGGTCATTGACAGGAAACTCTCCCAAACGCAGTTGTGGTTGATCGGGATTCCAACATTCGGGGCAAGCCTTTACATTTGTATCTCTGCCCTTAACAAAAAGGTTGCGTAGTTCCCGTAACTTATACTGAAACCCACACACATCGCAGAGCGCAATGACTTTTTGAGAAGATGCGTACTTGTTGCTCATCAGCGAATCCTAGCTATTCTAGGAATAAGTTCGTATGAAGTTTTTTCTCTGTCTTCCCCTGCAGCCAGTTCGTACTGTTCGTCGTATACTGATTTAAGCATAGGAACACGATCAACTAACTCAGGCACTTTCATGGCAATATAGTACGCCAGTCCAGCTACAAGGCAGGGAAAAAACCGGAAATTCATGTCAGCAGTCTGTACGCCAGACCCAGCGTCTTCAACACGGCGCATACGCCAATAATACAACACGTAGTCGTCGTTGTTTGGTACAGGCCACACATTTACATGCGGTGCATCTCTCAACCGTTCTACATACAACTGGATAGGGCGACCTTGTGATAACTTGTTAGGTATAGCCGCGTACGTACTTACGCTGATTCGATTTATAGTAAGATCAGATTGTGTGCTCGCGTTGCCACTATTGGTACGTATTTGGTGTTCCAACACATCAATAGTATCGGCTGGTAGGGCATACCTAGAAGTACCTTTTGTTAGGGTAATGGTGCCAGAATCAATAGTCCACATGTTAATGCCGCGGTTCTGCCACTCGATTGTCATCAAGTTCATGGACCGTCTCGCAGTGCGGAGATCATACCCAGACCGCATCTCACGGCCCGCACGTTCCCATGCTTCTTCCGCGATCTCCGTGAAGTCCATATTAAACGCTGTGGTGCCTGATGTTGTCATTTCTTAGTCTTCCGTTTTGCAGGGGAGACCCGCCGTGGCTTACCTGCAGGTTGTCCAAGCCGTTTTTTCTCGGTGATCTTCTTGCGTTTTTCAGACGCTGTCATCTCGCCGCTTGTCTTAGGCGTTTTACTGGACACTTTCTTTGTTGGTCTACAGTAGGGTGTGCCCCGCTTTTCGCCTTCCTTACGTCCGCAAGCCTTACCAGTACGCACATCTTTCCAGTCCTCTTTGAACCAGCGTTTGAGTGCCGCG
>Ga0181379_1001384_pt1 | contig 11444 bp, 15 predicted proteins | sample 2SPOviralmetaG_FD_130115 | JGI IMG/M metagenome (GOLD analysis project Ga0181379, IMG submission 130115) | Marine viral communities from the oligotrophic San Pedro Time Series (SPOT) site, San Pedro Channel, CA, USA - 2 SPOT_SRF_2009-07-10 | ecosystem: Environmental > Aquatic > Marine > Strait... | reverse complement strand
TAATTTTAAATATTATATTAAATAATTAAAAAAAATTTGATTCTTATTTCATCGAAATATTATATTAAATAAATAAATAAATAAAATGAATTATTCTTATTCTAATTCTAATTCTAATTCTAAGGGTGATGATAATAAAAATAAAAAAATTATAGTATATCTAAATGTTAATAATATTAAAAATTATAAGAATTATAAGAATATTATTTCTAATCTCTGTAAGCATAAAAGAAGGCAGTATAATAGAGAGTACTATCAAAAAAATAAGGAATCTATATTAAAACGTAAAAAACAATATTATGAAAATAATAAAAAATATTTTTCTAATTATTATTTAGATCATAGAGATAAGTATAGGATGTATCACAAATTATATTATATTAATAATAAAAAATAAAATAATAAAAAATTAAAAATTCGTTTAAATTATTTTTTTTATTTATAGGTATATTATAAATAAAAATTATGAATGCTAATCTTTTAAAAAAACTAAGTTTCGATAGAGGTCTAAAACAATCTTCTATAAAGAATTATCAATCTGTTCTTAATAATATGGCTAAGGACTTTAATAGAAAAGTCATTACTTCTCAGTTTATAAATCTTAATATAGAGGCAATCTTACAGCGGTATAATGATAAATCACACTCTAAACAGATTTCTATATTAACTGTTTTACTACTTGTATTATCGCCAAAAGAAAAGAAAAAACCAAGTAAAAGGAATAAGCCTATATACGATAAAGTAAATTCTATACTAATTAAAAAAAATAATGATTACAATGAAACTAAACAGAAACAAATCAAAACACCTAAAGAAGAATTGAATTGGATTGAACTAGATACTATAAAAACCTTTATAAAAGATAATGAAAAACGTTATATTAAAATATATAAGTCGATGCCTAGTGTTGCTAATTATTTGAACTTACAGAAATTCTTAATTATGAGACTTTATACTGATTTACCTCCTAGGAGACTATGTTATAGTGATATGATATATAGACCACTGGCTGATTTTCATAAGTTAACACCAGATGAATTAAAAAGAAATAATTATTTTGCTTTACCTACTCATAGAAGTAAAAAGAAAGGTATATTTTTTTTTGGGGCTGATAATACTAAATCAAAAGATAAGACGGTGGGTAATGGGGTTAAGATAGAAATCCCAGACGGTATTATGAAACTCATTAACCTTATAAGGTATAATGTTATGTTTGATAGATACCTTTTATATAATACTAAAATGCAAAAACTAAATAAAAATAGTCTCTCTAAATTGATTCAATCTATATTTATGGAATTCTTTAATAAAAAAGTTGGGTCTTCTATGTTACGGAAAATATATATTTCTGATTATTTTAAAAATGATATTCCTTTATTAGAAAGAAAGAGGATTGCTCAGATTATGAATCATACCATAGGAGTTAGTATGGCTCACTATACAAAGAAATAAATAAATTTAATATAATTTAATTTAATTTAATTATTTTAATAAATCTTTATCAATTCTACTAGCTTTACCCCCCATTACTGCACTGTAGAGCCTTGCTATCCCCCACTGTGTTGGACTATTTACTGATGCCCTTACAGACTGTGGATTACTGAAATAAGCACCCTTACCCTTATCAATTATTTTATTAGCATTTCCTAAACTAATACCACTCAGTTTTGCTATCTCGCTTATACTATGGGATTCATTTTTTTTAAATCCGTATTTTTTATTAAATTTCTGTTTGTATGTAGACATATAATATAATATATTAAAATATATTAAAATATTTAATTCTAGACTTAGTGGGGAATTGAAGGGTTTTCGAAAAGTGTGGTACTTTGCAAAAAACACTTTTATATAGATTATTTACGTTTTCGCAGAGTACCACACTTTTCGAAAAATAAAATAAATAAATAAAAATAAATTAATTAATCAGCCGATCCTCCCACTAACGCCTTGGTACTGTATAACTAGTCTTCATATTACTATTACTAGCCGTCTTATAAGCTTTATTAAATGATTTTGATTTAACCTTCTTTTTAATTTTAATTTTAGGTTTAGGTTTTAGTTTTATCTTCTTTGGTTTATAGGGCATTATATTATATATTATAAAAAGATAATAATTATTTACCAATTTAAATTATAATTAAATCTTTTGGTAAATTTATTTTATAACAGAAATACCATAAACCACCTCTAGGACTGTAATTTTTATTTGCATTCCCATAACATTTAACTCTTGTTTTTGGTATTATTATTTGTAATTTATCATTAAAACCAATATCTAAAAACCATTTACACGATAATACAATTGGATACATTATTATAATAAAAGGTTTATCTAATTCTTTTAATCTTTCAAATACTTTCTTTCTTAATGAAAAAGGTGGATTACTTACAACTATTTGACCTAAATTATTTTCAAAAAAATCTATATCTTTATGAATGACATTAAAACCTAATTCAGTTAAATATTGTCCACTTTTTCCATCACCGAAAAATGCTTCCCATATTACTTTATCTTTTGGTATATATTCTTTTATTAATTTCCAAGTTGCTTTATGTGTATAAAAATTATCTCTTTCATTTTGTGATAAAAACATATATATTATATTATATTATAAATAGATAATAATTACTTACCATAAATATTTATGACTTAGTATCTTAGCATTATATCGACCCCCACTCTTTGCTATTTCTTTTGATAGGGCTTCCGCCTTTGTATCTTCATTGGAATGTCTATTAAAATAAGCCTTCCTTCGTTTCTTGTCTAAAGAGTTACTACTGCTATATAGTTTTAATGATGTTTGGTCTTTGTATTGTTTATAGCCTATAGCCCCGAAACTAATCTTCCTTTCCTTTTTAGTTTTAATATCTATAATGATCGCCGTGTATTTTTTACCTTTTACTGTTGCTCTAGTTATCTTCAATATCTTTTCTTCCATATACAATATAAAAACAAATTAATAATTGTAGATATTAATTTGATTATTATTAAAATGAGTAATCCCATTATATATTATAAAGACAGTTATTATTAATTGTAATATTATTACTACCAGCAAGTCCATATACAATATAAAAACAAATTAATAATTTACAGTAAATCTATTTAATCTTTTTTCTGATTTATTAGTTCTGGATTTAAATAGTATTGGTATTGGATTCTGATTTATTCGTTCAGCCTCAGACCTTAAATTCTGGTAATCTACGTCGGCTATAGGTCTACCTTTAATAACAATTGTCTTATCATTTTGTTTAAAAACCGCCTTTTTAGGTTTACGTTTCATTTTTAAAGAAATACGCCTTCTAGATTTCTTTTGATTTAATTCTTTAAAAATATCTATAGGTGGTGGGGCTCGTGGTTGAATTTGTTGAGGTGGAGCTGGCTGAGCTGGTTGAGCTGGTTGTCCAGGGACTTGTGGTGGGGGCTGAGCTGTAGCCTGAGGTTGTTGGGGAGGTGCACCTGCTGTAGGCTGTTGAGTAGCTCCCTGTATAATCTGTTGAGGAGACATGTTTAGAGAACCAGTATTTAATATTAATCCTAGTTGACCATTAGCCATTAGATCACCTACACCGCCATCTGTAAAACCACTGCCTTCACCTTGTCCGCCAATTCGTAATTTTAATATTGCTCGTTTATATCCAGTTTCTAATCTAATAACTTGTTTCAATATATGTTTTAATGTATATAATTCTTCTACTTCACGTTTAGAATAATTATCTTTTGGTTTTAATATATTTAATAGAAAACCATATTCTCTAATACACTTCTCACCCATTTTACGTAGTGTAGCCCTATCATCTGGTAGGGGATTTACTGTTAATAAACTCTGTTTAGTAAAACTGAAATCATAATCATTAGCCGTGGCTATCTTCTGTATCGCTTCATTATGAATACCTGTGTCTTCAATATTATCCTTATCTAAACCTATTCCTTCATCTTCACGTCTAGAATAATCTAAACCCGCCGTTCCCTCAGTTTGTTCTAACCTATCTTGTATTTGCATTTGTATTTGATCACTGCTTTCAGGTTGTTTTGCTTCTCTATCTAGGACTACAGGTGGGACAGCTAATTGTTGAGGGACAGGTGGCGGTGCTTGTTGAGGAACAGGTGGCGGTGCTTGTTGGGGAACAGGTGGCGGTGCTTGTTGGGGAACGGGTGGTGGTGGAGGCATACCACCTGCAGGCGGTGCTTGTTGGGGGACAGGTGGAGTAGGTGATAATGCTCTACCCCGTTGACGAGATGGTGGTCTAGGACTGGCTCTAGCTGGAGGAGGAGAACGGCTTCTGGTTCTACCTCGTAATGTTTTTATTTTTTTAAATTTTATTGGTTTCATTTTAGGTGATGCTGGTGCCGATGGTGCTGGTGCTGGTGCTGGTTGTTGTTTTCCTTCATCTTTACCAACTTGCCCAGCCCCCGCTACTGGAGAACCAGGTTTCTGTTGTTGACTTACAACATCTGCAAAATCTACGAATGGTGGTGTATCCTTAATATTAAATTTTTTTGCTAAATCATTATTTGCTCTTTCATAAATAATTGATACCCAATCATTTTTTCCAGTTATAAAACTGTCTTTAAATATTTGTTTATAGTAATCTTCATATGCATTCTTAAGAGATTTCCCAGAATCCTTGGCTGTTTGTAATGCCTTTTGTAAATCTGATACTAAATTATCTTTTCTATTTTTCTTGTTTAATTTCGCTACAATCTTAACGGTACCACCAGAATCTTGTTTAAGATTTAATACTGGAAATACTTGATTATCAAATACAAGACCTCTATTTAGAAATCCTTTAGGATGGTTAAGAGTTTTCCCACTTAATGTTGTTTTATCTTTCCCCATTTTATATTTTATATAATATCTAAAGAAAATAAAATATTAACTAAAAATATTGTGTATTTAAGTTTTCCTTTTCTAATCTCATTTTAATTTTGTTTTTAAAAACACTTCCAGAATATAAATAATTATTTTGATTTTCTCTATCAGGAAATACAATTGAAACACGTCTAGTTCTATTACTTACCCTTATCTTAATGTTTTTATTTTTATTACAAATACACTTACTCTTACATACGAAAACCCTATTAGAATTCCAATCACCTTTAGAGTTATACAAATGAAATTTATTAGGACATTTATTACTAGGGATACTACACTTAACGTATATATGATCACTGTCCACAGAGTCTGCTAGGAAGTTTGTTTTAAAAATTTTATTCATTAAAATATATTAATAAAATTTTTATTTGAATTGAACTTAGAAGTTGCCTACCTTATCATATTCAAATAGTAAAACTATAGAAGTTAAATAGGCTGTCGTATCCGCTCCACCTGGACTAGCGGTTTGAGCCGAAGTATTTACTAATTTCATTGGTGTAGAATTATCAAAATTCTTAACATTTGCTACTATATCTCTGTCTATCTTTCCATTAACATTAAAACTAATATCTAAACCAGTAGCCTGAGTGTATAATTCATTTGATAAAGGTAATATTAAACTATTGGTATGAGGAAAATCCGACCCATCTTCACTTTGAGCACTAGAGGCATTATGAACTTGATTACCTAGAAAATCTAGACCAACGTATAAACTTAAAGGTATTTGGACATTAGCACTCCCACCCGATTTCATATGCACAAAATATGCTTTTAATTTGATTTTCTGAGCATGGATACCACTACCTACCAGCTGAGTTCGAATGCTTTTTGTTTGATTATAAGGACGTAAATGTATACTAAAGAGAACCATTATTTATATTATATTATATTATTATATATTTTTATTTATTTAATATTTTACTTTGGTTTAGATTTAGTAGGGGTATTGAGGATTTATTAAAAGTGTAGTACTTTGCAAAATACAGTTTTTATATAGTTATTCACGTTTTCGCAGAGTACCACACTTTTGAAATAAAATAAAATAAATAAAAATAAATTAATAAAATCAGCAACCTTTACCACTAAGTCTTTGGTTTAGATTCCATTATTAGAAGGCGGGATTTTTAAAGTTTCTGTTTTTAATTTATTTTTTATAATACCAACTGATAAACTACTGAATTCGTTTTCAGGTTCTATTTTATAAGCCTCTTTATTATTATTTTTAGAATTAACCTCTTCCTGATATTTAGATCGTAATAAACCAGCACCAAAATAACCTTTACCATGATTGTTATCTCCCTTATTTGATTTTTTCTTTCTGAAATTTCTTAATTCTTTAGCATAAGATATATCTAGTTTTCTATAACCTCTAGTGTCACCGCCTTCCATCGCTAACCGCTGTGCAATTAAATCTTCTTCATTTAATTCTACTTCATCCTCTTTATCTGTATGTCTTTTAAATCTATATTTATAATTACTGGAACCAGAAAAGTGTTTATGCAAACCACTACCCATATTACCTCCCATATAATTCATATCAATAAAATCAAAACGCCTTCCTCTGTTATTAGCATTTGCTCTATATTTTTTTGTTCGGCTTCTTAAACCCTTATCCCACTCTGAAAATTTATATATTACTTTAGAATCATTATCACTTCTTGTTTTAGACATATCAACAAGCAATTCAGGTTTATCATTATTTACGTAATTAAATCTCGGCATATATTCTATACTTAGATTTTTTATCAGGGTTTTTTGTTTTATTTTTATTTTTCTTTTCTAATGATATTAAACTTAATTTATATTTTCTAAGTTTTGCTGGAGCAGTTGATACACTACAATACTCTTTTAAGGTAGTAGCATTTTTATACTGTTCACATACTAAGGCTCTATACTTCTCTGAAAATACCTGATAGTATACATCTTCTATCTGCTGTTTATTAGAACCAATACTTAAATATCTATCCCTTATGCTTTTCTGATCTTGTTTAGTCTTCGGCAGGAAGTTAACTACTATCCCACATGAGTTTCTCATTATAGGTGCTAGTTGTGTGTCCCGATGGGTAAGCATAACACAACTTATTGACAAATGTCTAAAAAACGTGATACCTGTAAGGGCTTCTGAATTTTTAATCATTTTCCCTTTACTCTTCATAACGGCAAAGTCATCTAATATAATTAAAATGGATTCATTTGTATTCTGTGTTTCTTTTCTAATTCTAATAATTTCATCGAGGTTATCTAAATCCGTGTATCTACAGCCTTCTGGTATAAACGGGAAACTATCTTGTAAATGAGCAGTAGCCGAGAATAGAAATGCATGTTTAAATCTCCCTGCCTTTTTACTTCTATTCAGCCAATATACCGCTTCATTTGCCCAATAATTCTTACCAGATTTACTTGCACCATTAATACAAATAGTAGTATGTTCCTGTAATTTAGAAAGACTTCTAAAATCGAATTCATCTAATTTAAATTCTTTTGTCATTAATATATTAATATATTTATTTGCTTACATATAAAACGCCTTTTAAAGAATCCTCTGTAAATATAATAAAATTAAATAAACTATTTAAATTAAAAAAGATTTTACTTCTAATACATCTTCCATCCTGTATCAACTTCATTTTCATAACTTTATTTTCAAGTCCTATCATAAGCAATATATCATTTAGTTTATTGATTTCCTTATCTAAAGGTATACAGAAACTCTTATCATCTCCTTCTCTACTTATAACCCAATTCCCGCTTTCTATTTCTTTTTTAATTTGAAAATATGGTTTATAACAACAGTAGAAACACCTATACTCTATAATGTAAATATGATAGAAAGATTTTACGTGTCGTATATCCAGTGGTACAGGAACAGCGGTAGCAACACTTGCTAATATCGATGGTGAGTTGAATGACATATAATAAGAGTATATATATATATATATATTAAAATATTTATCGCTTAAGAATTCCAATCACTAGGGACAACTGTATCATTTTGCAAAACTGCTCCTTTTATAATTAAGCAATTATTTCCAGCAAGGTCATTCTGTATTGTTCCAGTTCCAGAATTATTACTGGCACAAACAAAATTATAATCTGTCGAACTTTCTAATCTAACAATTCCATTCATATTAAGTTGCATAGCTGTATTGTTATTTCCTTCGGCACGACTGACGTGTGACCTTGCTTTTAAAATATTAGTAGTTCCCTCTTTTATAAATAAACTTAAAACGGATTCTGGTCCGCTTCCACAATTAATATTTAAAGTCGCAATAACCTCATAAAGTCCAGTTACTGGAACAGTCCAAACGCCAGTGCTTGAATTATAAACTATACCATTTGAAAGAATATTTTGATAAATTAAAGGAACACCGCTGGTTGTTAAAGTAATAACACTATCTGTATCTGTTGTGCTATGAACCCTTTTTCCATAACAATATCTGCTTAATGGTTTTAAATTACAAGTCTGAACTGATAAATCGCTTGATAAAATATTGGTAGTTGTAATATAAGGTGTTGATGCTCTGTAAATAAACATCGCTGGTTCTGCTGTGCCATCATTTCCCTCATCGGTTAAAAATTCTAATCTGTTATTACTTGAATTAAACCTTATACTTGCACCCGCATGGAATTCTGCCGTTGGATTTGGGTAACTATCAGTAAAAATTATTTCACTTGAAATTGCAGAGGAATTACTACCATTTAATCTTATACGAACGGGGTTACTTGTCCCATCTCCTATTTCTAAATCAACATTAGGATCTGAGTTTTTTATACCTACATTACTATTTCTATGGATTTCACTTGCACCATTTATAGTCCAATTACTTGTAACCTTTGCAGTATTAGCATTTATAGCATTAATTTGAGTTGTGCTTATACCCACCTTACTATTGTTTGTAGCAATATTACTTTCCATAGTATCTAGGTCGACAGCTTGACTAACACTTATATTATCAACTAAATTTTTTATTTGTGTATTATTGTACTGCATAACGTTATTTATTCTAAATTCATAATCTTGACCAGTAGGAACATTTAATCTTAATTCTCCGTTATTCGTCACTCTCATAGAATAATCCGTAGTTGATAAACTCCCACTATTAATATCCCCGTGTTGTATTATTAACTGTGAAGGTGATTGTTCACCAACTAATAATTTATTATGTTTAAACGTTGTAGCATTTGAAGTAATATGCCCCATCTTTGTAGAGTCTGCACTTGGATAAGTATTTTTTGCCGAATTTAAATCTACAGCCGTTTTTAATGTTGAGGATAGACTATTATTTTTAATTCCAGTTATATCACTATCTAATGTATTTATGTTTACACCGCTGGAAATTAATACATTATCTGTTAAATTTTTGATTTCGTTTGAATTAAATAATTGAGAATCACCTTGATAAAATTGTATTTTAGTTCCAGTAGTTTTTAAAACTGTATCATTTCCAGTTTTTTGAACCATAGTATTTAATGAAGTTATAGAATTTGCTTGGTCTGTGGTTATACCTACTTTATTATTATTTGTATTTATATTACTAGTTTGTGTATTGGTTATACCAGTTTTTAAATTGTTTGCTTGAATATCTAAAGATTGTTGTGTGGTTATACCTACTTTATTATTATTAGTGGATACATCATTAGAAATGGTATCTAGATCAACATTTCCTGTTATTGTTAGAAAATCTACTTTATTACTTTGTGCTGTTGATATAGTAGTTAGTATATCTAAATTGATAGGATTTGCTATTGTTATTAAATCTAACTTAGTCTTCATTTGAGATTGCTCTATCTCTTCGTCATCAATTTTGTGAAAGGATGCCATTATTTTAATATATTATGATATAATATTATATTAATATATATTAAACAAAAAAATGGATGATTCTAAAGAAGAAAGTAAGATAGAAAGTAATATAGAACTACCCAGGTTTACAAAACCAAAACTAAAAAAATTAGAAGAAGGTGTATACCACGACGGAGAGAAAGTGTTATACGACACTCCGCCTGATACTAAATGGGACTTATGTTGTATAAGCGGAGACAAAGATGTGTGCGTGTTCTTATTTAAATGTGTTGTCATGTCTTCCGTGTTGGGCTTCTGTATGATCATGTTAATGAATGGAAATCAAGACGGTTTCTATGTAAGCACACTGTCATTAATCCTTGGCGGAGTAATGGGAGGAACAGAACAAACAAAGAACAATCCTATAAAAGATAAAAAGAAATAATAAAATATATTAATATAATATATTATAATATAAAATGAGTAATTTTTCTAATAAACATATTAAAATGGTTGTAAACGAAGACAAACAAGATGTAGAAAATACAATGTTAATCCAAATAGAAAAAAATAAAAAGGATATTACCGAATGTGTAGATGAACGAATTAAAAATGATAAGGATATAGATGCCATTAGAAAATCTATTAATTGTAATCAGAAAATATTAAAAGATTTATTAGTAAAAATGGAATACCTGGAGGAAAAGACCGAAAACTATAGACTACAGTATATGAAAGATAAGGACGTTGATGATTCTAGCATGGAGGCCTTAGTGGAGGGGAGCGAAGATGATTCTGAAGATGAAGAAAAAAAAGATGACTAATTTTTAATTTCTAAAAAAGTGTGGTACTCTGCGAAAACATACTTTTATATAGATTATTTACGTTTTCGCAGAGTACCACACTCCCCCTACTAAGTCTAGAATTAAATATTTTAATATATTAAATATATTATATTATATTAAAATGATTAATCAAAATAGAAGAAATCTTAGAAATCGTAGGGGTAGAGATAGACAAGAACCACAATTATCGGTAGAAGATGTCTCGGTAGAACCTGATGCTAGTATAAACCTTTCTACTAAATCTAATGATGAATATATTTTAGAAGAATATAATTTACAATTAGCAAATAATGGACAACCTCCAGTTTCAATGCTACCATCTCGAACGTCTGACGGATATAAGTTAGGGTTATTAAATGATGCCCTACGGAAGCGAGGATTGCCAACAACTCCAGTACTACCAGACGACGTATCTCCAAATCCACAAAAAAGCCAGGAGTTTGAAGGTTTAACAGATAGAAATTTAATTGATAGAGAGAATAGACTAAGAGACCAATTACAAGCGAACCCTGATAATCAAGATATTATAAATCAAATGATGGATATTAATAAAGAACAACTATCTAGATCTCAATTATTAGCAGAAGAACTTTCAAAAAAGGATACATCAACATCAAGTTTAAGAAAACCATCAGTAATAGATCAACGATTAGAGGATATAAATGAGAAAATACAATCGTTAGAAAATCAATTAGAGAGAACTCCGAGCGGTGAACAACGAAGAGATATTACAGCCGAATTAAAAAATTTAGAATATGAATTTGAATTATTAACCGACCCACAAGCAGTTAGTGAAAGACTAGATAGACAAATAAATGAATTAAAACAACCAGTAGAACCAGCACAAAGTGGACCAGTAAAAGCAACACCCTTACCTTTAGATGACCGTCAACAAGAAACAAGTTTCGATGCTTCAAATCCAGATAGAACTACAAATGT
>Ga0181379_1001382_pt1 | contig 11452 bp, 9 predicted proteins | sample 2SPOviralmetaG_FD_130115 | JGI IMG/M metagenome (GOLD analysis project Ga0181379, IMG submission 130115) | Marine viral communities from the oligotrophic San Pedro Time Series (SPOT) site, San Pedro Channel, CA, USA - 2 SPOT_SRF_2009-07-10 | ecosystem: Environmental > Aquatic > Marine > Strait... | reverse complement strand
GGATCTTGCCCAAGAATTATAATTTTTACGTCTTTAAAAGGCGTTAATTTGAATGCTCTAAAAATATTTTTGTTGCATGGATGAATTTTCTTTTTCCTTGAAGAAAATTCAGATATTTTTTTTCTTATAGGTTTTAAAATCTCTTTTAAATCATATTCAGCAGCAACTTCTTTCCAAGAATCTAAAGACTCAATCATAAGAGAAATATTAACAAATATTTTAATTTTTTTATCCACAGAAATTGTGGATAACTCTTTGGATAAAATCAGGAAGATTGATTGGAACCTTTAAACAAAAGTCTTTTAGCTAAATTGGTTAATTTTTAACCACTTCAAAATTAATCAATAAAATCAATAACTTATGAAGTTATTAAGATTGCACCACGATAAAGCAATAAAAGAAAGACTCATCTTGAATTTAAAAAAGATAAATAATCTTTTGTGTGTAACTAATATAAAAGTTACTATAAAAAAACTCTTATTCCAATGGGGTTTTATCAATTCTGAAGATAAATAGAGGTAAAAATGGAAGCATTATTTAAACCAATAAAAATCAATAACTTAGTTGTGCCTAACAGAATAGCAATGGCACCTATGACTAGGAGCATGTCTCCAAACGGTATACCAACAGATCAGAATTTAGAATATTACAAGCGAAGAGCAACTGCAGAGGTTGGGATGATCATTACTGAAGGTGTCGAGGTAAGTCACCCTGCATCGAGTGGCTATCCAAATGTTCCTAATTTAAGAAAAGATTCTCATGAAGGGTGGAAGAATTTAATTTCTGCAGTTCAGAAAGAAGGTTCCACAATTTTTTGTCAACTTTGGCATGTTGGAGGAATAAGAAAGCCCGGTCAACCTCCAAATCCTGAGGTGCCAGGTTATACGCCTTCTGGTTTAGTCAAAAAAGATAAAAAAGTAGCTTATGAAATGACAGATAACGATGTTGAAGATCTCATTCAGAACTATGTGAAAGATATAGAAATCATAAAAATGTTAGGTTTTGATGGCGTAGAGCTTCATGGAGCTCATGGGTATATGATCGATCAATTTTTCTGGCGAGATACTAACGTAAGAAAAGATAAATACGGAAAAGAAGATGATTTAAGAACAATGTTTGTCTGCGAGATAGTTTCACGCGCTAGAAAACTTGTTGGATATAATTTTCCGATAATGCTGAGATTCTCTCAGTGGAAACAACAAGATTACGACGCGATACTTGCTCCCACTCCTGCAGACTTGGAAACTTTTTTAGGGCCTATATCTGATTCTGGAGTTGACGTCTTTCATGCTAGTACAAGAAGGTACTGGGAACCTGAATTTGAGGGGTCTGATTTAAATCTTGCAGGCTGGACAAAAAAAATAACCAATAAACCTACTATTACTGTGGGAAGTGTGGGACTTGATTCTGATTTTATAGGTTTGTATGTTGGCAACGATAAAGCAAATACTTCATCCATTAAAACTTTAATAAAAATGTTTGAAAGAGAAGAATTCGATATGGTTGCTGTAGGGAGAGCTCTCTTGTCCGATCCTGAATGGGTTTTGAAGGTTAAAGAAGGTCGAGAGGACGAGATCGTAGGATTTACAAAACAATATGTAGAAAAATATTTTTAGGGCCTAAAAATTGCCCAAATGCATTCCGCCATCAAGCAATAAAGTTTCTCCTGTTATAGTTGATCCAGATTCTATGAAATAACAAATTGTCTCTGCAACCTGCTCTGCTGTACACGTTAAATTCAATGGAACATTATCTTCAGTTGATTTTTTCACAAATTCATAGGTTTCCTCGCCCAAACCATTTTTCAACCAGTCTCCTTGAATGAACCCTGGGCATATTGCATTAATTCTTATTGGGCCTAAAGCTCTGGCAAGAGACTTAGTCATGTTGATTAGAGCTCCTTTTGAAGCTGCATATGCTACGGAACTACCTATTCCTAAGACTCCTGCTATAGAAGCAACATTTACAACCGATGGATTATCTGACTCAAGGAGGCTTTCTCTTGCTTCTTTTATCATCATGTAAGGACCTACAGTATTTGTTGCATATAACCCAAGAAAATCATCTTTAGAAAGACCATCTAAATTTTCATGAGCATTGAATTTGGTGGTGCCTGCATTATTGATTAAGGCGTCCAGTTTACCCCATTTTTTTATAGTTTCTTTTACTGTTTGAGAACAAGAATCAGGCTGTGAAACATCTGCTTTCAGCACAATTGTCTCTGCTCCTAACGTTTCACACTCCTTACTTACTTCATTTGCTGCTTCTATTGAGCTTGAACAAGTTATTGCTATATTCCAACCCTTGCTTGCTAGGAGTTTAGAAACCTCAGCGCCAACGCCTCTACTGCCGCCTGTAACAATTGCAACTGGTTTGTTCATTTTTATACCTCTCTTACAGAAATGACATCATCTAGAGCGGACAACTCGACCAAAACCTTTTCAGGTGGTTTCGTTTCTATATCAATCACATTATAAGCAATATCGCCTCTACTTTTGTTAACCATATCGATAATATTTAATTTGTTATCCGCTAGTACGGTAGTTATTTTTCCAATCATTCCCGGATGATTTTTATTTGACAGAGTGATCCTAAATTCTGAAGGCCTAGGCTCTATTAACTCAGGAAAATTCACTGAATTTTTAATATTTCCATTGTTTAAAAAATCGTCAAGCTGTTCTGCGGCCATGACAGAACAATTTTCTTCTGCTTGGCTTGTACTAGCTCCGATGTGAGGCAAAATAATAACGTCATTAGAAGTTTTAGCTCTCGAAATTAGGTCTAAATCAGCAAAATCTGTGATGTACTTACTTAAAATGCTTTTGTCTAGACTTTCTATAATGTCTTTTGAGTTGACTATTTCATCTCTTGCAAAATTTATAAGTCTCAACCCATTTTTAGCAGTTTTAAGTAATTCTGAATTAATAAGACCTTTAGTCTTATCATTTGCAGGAACGTGGAGAGAAACATAGTCAGATTCCTTAAAAACATCTTCGATGCTTTCTTTGCGCTCAACTTTATTAGGTAGTTTCCATGCTGCTTCAACTGTAATGGCTGGATCATAGCCAATTACATTCATGCCAAGCATAACTCCCATATCAGCTACTTTGGAGCCTATTGCTCCCATTCCAACGACGCCTAAAGTTCCACCAGTTAATTCTCTTCCTTTGAAACTCTTTTTTCCTGACTCAATTAATGGTTTTAATTCATCTTGATTTGACCCTTCAATTGAATTTACAAAATTAGCTCCTTGAAAAAGCCCTCTAGAAGACATCAGTAAAGCAGCCAAAACTATCTCTTTGACAGCATTTGCATTTGCACCTGGAGTATTAAATACTGGGATTCCTAGTTCAGAACATTCTTCAACAGGAATATTGTTTACTCCAGCTCCAGCTCTAGCAATAGCTTTAAGATTGTTGCCAAAATCATCCTTTTTGAGTTTATGGCTCCTTAAAATGATTGCATCTGGATCAGAAAGACCATCTGATACCTCAAATTTTTTTTCTTGGAGAATACTTAAGCCTTTCTCAGCAATAGCATTGAAGGTTTTAACTTTTTGAGTCATATGAATTTTATTTATTTAATGAAGTCTATTAGTATTAGTTTTTTGAATGTGCAATTCTATAACTTAAATTAAATGAGACCAAAACATTTCTTAAATTTTGATAACTTTTCTAAAGAAGAACTCTCTCAAATCATTGATAGAGCAATTGAGATTAAGTCAAAATCAGAATCATCAAATATCTTTGAAAAAAAAACTCTCGGATTAATTTTTCAAAAACACTCTACTAGAACCAGAGTTTCCTTTGAGGTAGCTATGAATAAATTGGGAGGCAACACAATTTTTTTAAGCTCATCTGAATTGCAAATGTCCAGAGGTGAGCCAATTCCGGATACTGCAAAAGTTTTATCCTCCATGGTTGATGCTATTGTTGTTAGGAATGATAGTCACGATGAGTTGACACTTTTTTCAGAAAACTCTTCTGTTCCTGTCATTAACGGTTTAACTGATTTATTTCATCCTTGTCAAATTCTCGCAGATTTAATGACATTTAAGGAAAAAAATAATAGCGATGTTCTCAAAAAAGTATGTTGGATTGGAGATGGAAATAATGTTTGTAATTCTTACATTGAAGCTGCATCCAAATTTAATTTTCAAATAAGTATTTTTTGTCCGGAAGGTTGTGAGCCATATCAGCCTTTGTTGGATAATGCTAAAGACTTCATTACATTGGCGTCATCGAAAGATGAGGCTCTTGATAAAGCCCAAATCGTCACGACAGACGTATGGACTTCTATGAATAACGAATCTTCTTCAAAGGAAAGAAAAAAAGTTTTTAAAAATTTCTTTGTTGAAGAAGAAGACATGAATCTTGCAGAAGATAACGCTATCTTTTTGCATTGTTTACCTGCTCACAGAGGTGAAGAAATAAGTTTTACAATGTTGGAGGATCCAAAGAGCATGGTGTGGAACCAAGCTGAGAATAGGCTGCATGCACAACAAAGTCTTCTAGAATTTTTATTAACTAATTAATTTATTTAAAAATTTTTTCCAGGTTACATACCTATCCAAATCGTAACTGGAATTAGGATTGTACTCTGCCTTTGGCGACCAATTGTTAGAGACATCTTGTAAAGAAACTTCTCCTGCTCCGATACCAGCAAGAAAAGCAGCGCCTAGTGCAGTGGATTCAACCGTTTTAGAACATAAAACATCCAATTCAATAATATTGGATAAGGTTTGATTAAAAAAAGTGTTTCTCGTTAAACCACCATCTATTCTAACGTTATCTACTTGTATGCCATCATCAACCAAAGACGATATGATCTCTTTGGTTTGAAAAGCAATTGCTTCATGCGTTGCTAAACTTAATTCTTCTTTACCTGAGTCTCTAGTCAATCCAAAGATAGTTCCTCTTGCATCTGGAACCCAATGTGGTGCTCCTAAACCCACAAAAGCAGGAATTAGAAATACATTAGAATTAGGATCAGCTTTTTTAGCAAGTTCTTCTGATTCGCTGACATCATCGAAGAAATCCATTTTATCTCTTAGCCATTGAAAATTTGCTCCAGCCATAAAAATACTACCTTCTAGTGCATAACATAAATCTTCAACTTGGTAGGCAATGGTCGATAGAAGCTTGTTAGTGGAATTTTGTCTTTTTGTCCCGGTGTTTGCCATTAAGAAGCAACCCGTACCATAGGTACTTTTTAATTGCCCCGAAGCAAAACAACCTTGACCAATCAGAGATGCTTGCTGATCTCCTGCAATACCAGATATTTTTATTTCTCCGCCAAAAAGCTTAGTTGAGCCAAAATCTGAACTATTCTTCGTTACCTCCGGAAGGTTTAAACCACCAAGTTCAAATATATCTAATAAATCTTTGTCCCATTTCACATCATTAATGTTTAGCAACGAAGTCCTGGATGCATTGGTTACATCTGTCATATAGTTTTTTCCTTCTGTTAATTTCCAAACAAGAAATGTATCGATGGTGCCAAAAAAATATTTACCTGGATCGATTTTGTACTCCTTCAATAACCAACGAGCTTTTGTTGCCGAGAAATAAGGATCAAGCAACAGGCCGGTTTTTGCAGTTACTTCTGATTCAATGCCTTCCACTTTAAGCTTTTCACAGAATTCAGCTGTTCTGCGGTCTTGCCAAACAATGGCTTTGTTCAATACTTTGCCATCTTTATCCCAAAGCATGACTGTCTCTCTTTGATTAGTGATGCCAATGGAGATCACGTCAGAGCTGCTGACGTTATTCTTACTCATTAAAGTTTTCGTGGTATTCAATACAGAAGACCAAATTTCTTCAGGATCATGCTCTACTAGGCCTTCTGCGGGATAGTATTGCTTAAATTCTTGTTGTTCTTGCGTTATTTGGTTAAAAGAGTTGTCATAAAGGACTGACCTTGAGCTGGTGGTTCCTTGGTCGATAGAAATATAATACTTTGACATGAATATATTTATATACACTTATACACAGCCTATCCACTAAATTTTCATAAATTGTTGTATTGCTTTTTTGGCAAAAACCCTTTATCTTGTATATCAGTAATGCAAAAACACTATATGTTGTGTTTTTTATACCCATTTTAGTTAAATTTAAAAGAAGGAATTGTTTTGGAAACAACAGAAACAATAGAAGAAAAGAAGCAAGAAACAGCTCAATCACAGCCAAAGAAACCTATGGTTTCTCCTGGTCAACTCAGAATAATAAAGAGAAACGGCTCTGTTGTAGATTTTGATGGCTCAAAAATAGAAATTGCAATAACAAAAGCTTTTTTAGCTGTTCACACAAGTGCTGCTGCTGCATCCTCAAGTGTTCACAGCAGAGTATCGTCTTTAAGCAGTCAAGTGGAAGATATCTTTAGAAGGAGGATGCCATCTGGAGGAACAATCCACATTGAAGAAATTCAAGATCAGGTTGAATTAGCTTTGATGCGTTCTGAAGAACATAAAGTAGCAAGAGAATATGTTTTATACCGCGCTGAAAGAGCAAATCAAAGAGCAATAGAAACTCATATCCATGATCGTCCTGAAAAAGAAGAATTAAAAACTTCTGAAAGAATTGAAATAATTGCAAGAGAAGCATGCAGCGGTTTGGAAGGAACTGACAGTGAAAAAATTATTTTAGAAGCAAACAAAAACCTTTATGAAGGAGCTCCGGAACATGAAGTAAAAGAAGCACTTGTCCTTTCTGCGAGATCGCTAGTCGAAGTAGAACCAAACTATACTTTTGCAACAGCACGAATTTTATTAGACAGTCTGAGATCTGAAGCATTGTCCTTTCTAGAAATAACAGAAAATGCAACTCATGAGGAAATGAAAAGTTTCTATCCTGAGGCTTTAAAAGTATTTATAAATAAAGGTATTGAATTAGAACTGCTTAATTCAGAGCTGGCAAACTATGATTTGGATATGCTTGGAAAGGCTATGAATCCAGATAACGATTTACTTTTTTCTTACTTGGGAATTCAAACTTTATACGACAGATATTTTATCCATTCAAACGATATAAGGTTTGAACTTCCACAAGTTTTCTTCATGAGAGTCGCAATGGGTTTAGCTTTAAACGAAGAGAATAGAGAACAACGAGCTTTGGAGTTTTACGAATTGCTATCTTCCTTTGACTACATGAGTTCAACCCCTACTCTATTCAATGCTGGAACAATGCATTCTCAGTTGTCTTCATGTTATTTGACTACGGTTCCAGATGACTTGCATGGAATTTATGGAGCTCTCCAAGATAATGCCATGCTTTCTAAGTGGGCAGGAGGTCTTGGAAATGATTGGACACCTGTAAGAGGAATGGGGGCTCACATCAAAGGAACAAATGGAAAATCTCAGGGAGTAGTTCCATTTTTAAAAGTAGTAAACGATACAGCAGTTGCCGTTAATCAAGGCGGAAAAAGAAAAGGTGCCGTCTGCGCATACCTTGAAACTTGGCATCTAGATATTGAAGAATTTGTAGAGCTTAGAAAAAATACCGGAGATGACAGAAGAAGAACTCACGATATGAACACTGCTAATTGGGTTCCTGATCTTTTCATGGAGAGAGTATTTGAAAGAAAAAAATGGACCCTCTTCACTCCAAATGAAACTCCTGAATTACACGATCTCTCTGGAGAGGCCTTTAGAGAAAAATATGAAGAATATGAAAAGCTTGCTCAGGAAGGAAAACTAAAAGCTTATAAAGAAGTAGAAGCAGAAGAGCTTTGGCGAAAAATACTATCTATGCTTTTTGAAACAGGTCATCCTTGGATTACATTCAAAGATGCATGTAATCTAAGATCCCCACAGCAACACACAGGAGTAATCCACTCATCAAATTTGTGCACAGAGATTACACTTAATACTTCAAACGATGAAATCGCAGTTTGTAATTTGGGATCGATCAATATTCCAAATCACCTAGATGGAGAAGGAAATTTAGACAAAGAGAAACTTGAAAAGAATGTAACTACGGCAATTAGAATGCTCGATAACGTCATAGATATAAATTACTATGCAGTGCCACAAGCAGAAAATTCAAACTTTAAACATCGCCCCATTGGCATGGGAATTATGGGTTTTCAAGATGCACTTTATGTAAAAAAAATACCTTATGCATCAGAAGCTGCTGTTGACTTTGCAGATGAGTCCATGGAATTAGTCAGTTATATGGCAATTAATGCGTCTTCTGATTTGGCAAAAGAAAGAGGTTCTTACTCTTCTTATGAAGGCTCTCTTTGGAGCAAAGGAATATTGCCGCTTGATTCGATAGATATCCTTGAAAAGCAAAGAGGAAAAGACTACATCGAAGTTGATAAGACGACTCGTCTTGATTGGGATGCTTTGAGAGAAAAAGTCAAATCTCAAGGTATGAGAAACTCAAACACAATGGCGATCGCGCCAACTGCAACGATTGCTAATATCACAGGCTTGACTCAATCGATTGAACCAACCTACTCAAACCTGTTTGTAAAATCAAATCTCTCTGGAGAATTTACAGTGATAAACATGCACTTAGTAGACGCGCTGAAAGAAATAGATATGTGGGATGAAGTTATGGTCTACGACCTTAAAAATCTTAATGGAAGCCTAGAAAGTATAGCCAGAGTACCAGAAGACATTAAAAAGCTCTTTGCAACCTCTTTTGAGGTGGAGCCTAAGTGGCTAATTGAAGCAGCAAGCAGAAGACAAAAATGGATAGATCAAAGTCAGTCACTAAATCTCTACGTTTCTGAGCCTAACGGAAAGAAGCTGGATATCATGTATCGAATGGCTTGGTTGAGGGGCTTGAAGACAACTTATTATTTAAGATCAAGAAGCGCCACAACAACTGAAAAATCAACAATAACTAATATGGAGCTAAATGCTGTAAAGACTGAGCCTAAAAACTATGATCAGCCTGAAGCATGTTCCATTGACGATCCTGACTGCGAGGCATGTCAGTAATTTTATAAGGAGGTAGATATGTTATCTTGGGATGACTTTAATTCAGAAGAAACGCAAAAAACACCAATAGCTGAATCAGCTAAAGTACAAGCAGCAATGCAAGAAACTACAGTTATCAAAGATGCTGCAGGAGCTCCAGCTTCAAACGCTCCTATTAGTACTGGCTCCATCAATGATGTAACCGAAGCCTTAGATAATCTGGATATAGAAAAGGGTTTGGAAGAACTAGAAGGCGCATCAGGAAGAGTTGATGTTGATCAAAAACAAATGATTAATTGTCGCGCAGATGTAAACCAATTAGTTCCTTTCAAATATGATTGGGCTTGGCAGAAATATCTTGATGGAAGCGCCAATCATTGGATGCCTCAAGAAATAAATATGACTGCAGATGTCGCTCTTTGGAAAGATCCAAATGGCCTTACTGAAGACGAAAGAAGAATTGTTATGAGAAATCTTGGTTTTTTCTCTACTGCAGATTCTTTAGTAGCAAATAACATTGTTCTTTCTGTATACCGTCACATCACAAACCCAGAATGTAGACAGTACTTGTTAAGGCAAGCTTTAGAAGAAGCAATTCATACCCATGCGTATCAATATGTAATCGAATCTCTAGGCATGGATGAAGGAGAAATTTTTAATATGTATAAGGAAGTCCCGTCAGTAGCTAGAAAGGCCGCTTGGGCCCTACCTTTCACAGAATCTCTTGCTGACCAAACTTTTAATACTGGAACATTAGAAGATGACAAGACTTTATTAAGAAATCTAATTGCCTTTTACTGTGTATTGGAAGGAATTTTCTTTTACTGTGGTTTTACCCAAATATTATCTATGGGGAACAGAAACAAAATGACTGGAACGGCCGAACAGTTTCAATACATTTTAAGAGATGAATCTATGCATGTTAATTTTGGAATAGATATGATCAATCAAATTAAACTAGAAAATCCACAACTCTGGGATGAAACCATGCAAACAGAATCCAGAAATATGATTCTGCAAGGAACACAGTTAGAAATCGAGTATGCTCATGACACCATGCCTGGTGGAATTTTAGGGATGAATGCAGAGAGCATGTCTGATTATTTAAAATTCATTGCAAACCGAAGACTTACCCAAATTGGACTTGATGAAGAATTTCCTAATGCAACTAACCCTTTTCCTTGGATGTCTGAGATCATGGACTTGCGTAAAGAAAAGAATTTCTTTGAAACTCGCGTCATTGAATACCAGACTGGTGGCGCTTTGAGTTGGGACTAAAAAAAAGGAATTTTCCTTTAATAGTTGCACATCGTGGAGCTTCCACGGAAGCTCCCGAAAACACTTTACCAGCATACATTAAAGCTTGGGAACAAGGTGTTGATGCTATTGAGCTAGACGTCAGAGAAACGAAAGATAAACGCTTAATCTGTATTCATGATGACAACCTGGCTAGAGTCAGTGAAAGCGAATACACAGTCTCTCAAGAAAATTTCAATAATTTAAAAGCTGTAGATGTTGGTAGCTTACGTTCTAAAAAGTTTAAAAATACTCATATACCTCTGCTGAAAGAAGTTTTTGATCACAAACCAGAGAGATCAAAAATTTTTATTGAAATTAAGCCAAGTAAAATTAACTTCAATGAATTGGATGAATTAATTGAAAGTAATGTCATTTCAAAATTGAATGCCCATTTTTTAGGTTTCTATCCGAATATTGTAAAAAGTTTGATCGAGAGATTTGATATTCCAGTAACACTCAACATCATTCCGGCTTTTTTTGATTACGATTATAAAAAAATAAGTGCTCTTCTTAAAAAAAGTAATTCTTTTGGAATCAGTCAACGTATTGATTCAAAAAAAAGTATGAATTTGATAAAAAAATTTAAGGACGAAGGTAAATACTGCATTGCCTGGACCATAAATAACAAAAAATACATGCGAGATTTAATAGATCTTGGTGCAGATGCGATTATCACCGATAATCCAAAAAAATTGATGAAAGTAACAAAGGAGAAAATGCATGAGTAATTTAGTAAAAGTTGCAGAAGGCTTTCATTTTTTAGAAGGACCAAGATGGCATGAAAATAAACTTTGGTTTTCTGATATGCATGGCTATAAGGTCCACAACATAGATGCTTCTGGCAATATATCTATTGTCGCAGAAATACCCGAGCAGCCTTCAGGCCTTGGATGGTTACCAGACGGTAGTCTGATCATTGTGTCAATGCTTGATCGAAGACTTATGAAACTTAAAAATGGAGAGCTTTCAATACATGCAGACATGTCTCACCTTACGCCCTTTCAGTGTAACGATATGGTCATTTCCAAAGACGGGACTGCATATGTCGGAAACTTTGGTACAGAAAGTGTAGAAAGCAAGATAAATAAAACTTGCTTGATTTCTGTATCTGTCGAAGGAGAGGCAAAAATATGCGCTGATGGCCTCCTTTTCCCCAACGGAACAGTTATTTCGCCAGACGGAAGAGAATTAATTGTTGGAGAAACTTTTGGCGGAAATTTAACTTCT
>Ga0181379_1001380_pt1 | contig 11461 bp, 25 predicted proteins | sample 2SPOviralmetaG_FD_130115 | JGI IMG/M metagenome (GOLD analysis project Ga0181379, IMG submission 130115) | Marine viral communities from the oligotrophic San Pedro Time Series (SPOT) site, San Pedro Channel, CA, USA - 2 SPOT_SRF_2009-07-10 | ecosystem: Environmental > Aquatic > Marine > Strait... | reverse complement strand
GTTAGGTCGACGTCTTGAATACAGTAGCCAGCAAGCGAGTCTTCTATGTCTGGTGGCAGGTCATAGATACCTTTCGCTGTGACTAGCTCTTCGCCTTTACGCATGTCTGGGTCGTCTGGGAAGCATCGGACGGCTACATCCTTGAGTCGAGACGTTTCCCCTGGCCATCTACCACGGGCCATAGCTGCCGTGTCTAAGTAGTAGGCGGGTACTAACTCGTACAGTTGAGTAAGGATGTAGCCGTCGAATGGAGTGTTGTGGCAGAGCAGGTGGGCTTTGCCCCACTCTATATCATTAAGCGCCTCTTCCACTTCGTCTTCACCGAACCATTCGGTTGGGTTGGTATCCAATTTGATACCAACACCCCATACTTTGAACATGGGATGCTTGACGTACTCCATCGTCGTCATTTTGGTGAGGCTTACCTTGGGATCAAAGTAGGTCTCGAAGTCTAGTGTTACTAGCATGGTTTAGAATAGATCCTTAGCGTCCTGCTCTTGTCTGTGTGCGTACACACTGGATTCAATCGACTGGAACTTACGCATCAGCTCTGCGTGTAGTTCGGGCTTGCGGCTTTTGAGCCACACAAAGTTGTAGACCAACATGTCATAAGAGTTTGCGTCGCGTGACAGTCGCTCTTCGACTTGCTCGCTTTGATCTAGGAACTCGTCTCGATCCATAATAGTACCTCCTGTACTAATAGTCGTGAATAGAAAAGTTTGTAGGTAGTTCTACCTCGTCTTTACAACAATGGCTGTCGATGGTGTAGAAGGTCTCTACGCTGCGCATACCCCAGAACTCGACGGGTTCGTCCCATTCGAGTATGACTGGGATACATTCCTTGCCGCAGTTGCAGCAGGTGGGTTCATCGATAGTGTTCAATAGACGTCGTCTCCATCGTAATTTTGGATTTGGATATCGCCGGTATCTTCGAAATCTGCAAGTTCGCCATCGCTCATGAGAAAGGGTGACGCTGTACCGTCACTCCACGTAATTATTATTCGTTCGTGAGCCCAATCAATCTCGTGATGCCTGACGTCATTCCAGCTGTAGTCGGCGGGGAACTCGAAGTCATAAGTGCGATATCCAGTAACCGTTTCTACGATTTGATAGGTCTCGGTGTCTGATTCGGCAGCTCTATCTGCCATGTTGGAGCTGGCTGCATTGGTCTCATACCAACTGTCAGGTGCGTAATTAGCAGCGGTCTTGTATTGCTTGGTGAAGCATTCGGGGCAGGTTACATAGTCGACAGATTGCTTCATGCCCGTCGTGTTTCTGTGGTCGTAGCCCATGTCATAGTTGCAGTGTGTGCAACACGCGGCGTGATAGGGGGTGGTCTCGAACTCCTGTGCTCTTATTGTTCCGTCCATGCGAACCTCCGGTATGGAAATGATTTGGTCTTAACCAGTGATAATTTTTCGTGGCGCATCGTACGTTTCATGATGAATAGTACGATTGATACTATCAGGCCTCCAAAGAGGGCAGCCATCATGCCGCTGAATGTGCCAGCAAGTGACACCATCAAGATGGCAGTGATAGCGATATCAAAGAAGATGTCATAGGTAATGACTCGGCGGATGCCGAACTTGAATAACAGAAACAGTAAGCCTGCTGCTGCGATTAGTCCTGCTGTGAACATTAGTCTTTGTCCTCCTCTTCGTCAGGTTGTTGATTGGCTAGGGTCTTCAGGTGCTGCTGTATCTGCAGTGCTATCTCCGTGAACAGTTCTAGCTCCTCGTTCTCCAGAGTCAGCTTCATCTCCAGTTGTTTCATTGTTTAGTTCCCGCAAAAATTGTTTGATGGTCAAAAAGGTCAGGGCGAATTGAATTGCTTTGTCGATCATAGGTTTCCTAAGCGTCAGCGTAGTCAGCAATGTGGCGGTCTTCGTCAGCATCGGGCCACACATCGTGGTATGCCCCTGCAGAATCGTTGGGATCGTATTGCTGAAAGAACATGGTGAGTATTGTGATAGCAGTAACGAAGTCACCTTCACTGATTGCTTCAGTAACACCTTCACCGAAGTCGCCCAAACACAGTGTCGTTTCACCCGTCATGTGTGGGTGCAACAGCGGAACCTCGGAGTAGCCTTTGTACCGATCTGTCCAGTAAGGGCGACCGATATCGTTACGAACCACAAGGTCATGACTGCCGGTCGGGAAGATATAGAAGTCGATACGCAGTGGTGGGATAACAATAGGATTGTTACCACGAGGGTTGGTGGCGATGATGTCACGTAGGCTGAAGGTGACTCGGTGCTGCATAGGCTCGTCGTTGTAAGACAACTGCAAAGAGTCAGGTGTGTAGTGGGCATTGTCGCGCAGAAATGTGTCGAGCATATCTCTGCTGACAACGATGTCAGCTTGATCGCGTACCATGCGGAGTCTCATTTCAGCTTGCGCCATTCGCTCTTGGACGACTTCGTAGCGTGCTTCTGCTATTTGTAGAGCTTCATAGTTGTCACGGCACTGCTCGTCCGCTTCTTGGTGATAGTGCTTGATCAACACTTCTATCCGCTCTTTTAAGTGTGTATGACCACCCGTGAGCTGATGCAACCGCCATGAATGGGGCTGCTTGTAAGCGTCTCGTATTCGAATCCATTGATCGGTTGAATGCTGCGACCTGAGCTTATGTAGACGAACAATGTCGCGTTTTATTTCTGCTTCTGTCTTCTCAAGCTCAAGTTGAAGTTCCAACTCCGCTTTAAGCTCTTTGCCAGGATTGAGTGTGAGTGCTTGTTGATGTGACCAGCTCATTGAATTCTCCTTGATGGGTCGTATCCGTCTAAGAAATCGTCAGCCCCGTCGTCAAAGTCATCGGCATAGTTGCCAAGGCCTGTGTCGTCGAGGTGATCGAACGTGTCGCTGTAATAGAACGGCTGCTGCAGTTGGCTGTGGTAGTTGTTTGCAGGCAGGTTGCTGATGACAGGATTGCGTTTGATGTGTGTCTTTTTATAAACCGGAGTCGGTTTCTTGGTGACGTTGGCTTTGATCAGCTCGTCAAGGCGCTCAACGTGCTCGGCAGTCAGGCTGACCTCAACGTCTTCACGTACACATTGATAGATCACATTGCGCGGTACGTCGTAAACATCGACCTTACTGTGCCCGTACTTGTTGTATATACCGCGTATAAACCGCTTGCAGCCAGCTTCCAGAAACTCTTCGATTTGTGACTCGTCCTGTGCGCTGGGTGAAACGTCCATGTTTACGTGGCTGTGCCCCCAGTAATAAAGATCCTCAGGAGGCATGTCTGCTTCTGCGATCTCGATACCAAGGTTGGCCATAGCATCGGAGTCGATGTCTGTCTCGGCTGCATGGACAGTTTGCTTGGGCACGTACACTTGGTAGACCAAGTAGTCGTTGTCGTTGACCTGCTTAACCAGACCGAGCCAGCCCACCTCGGCAGTGTTCACTGCAACAAGGTGATTGATTACGGCTTTAACGTTGGGTGTGTAGTACACAACAGGCATGGGGGGCTCTTCATAGAGCGGGGTGATGACGGGATCCATCGAGGAACTGTCGATGTCCGCACCACTTGGTTGGGTATAGAAATTCATATTTGGTCTCTGGTCGTGAGTAGCATGGGTTTGAAGAACACGTCGAGCTGTGCTGTTGCACAACCGTCGTCGAGTAGGAAGTTCATGAACTCCCATACGGCTAGGTTGGCAATGAGCGAAGCAGTAGCGCCTACGGATATGCTGGTACCGCAGGGCGACACTTCGCCTTCGTCGTCGCTGATGAGCGAGTCGAACCACGCTTGACGTTGGTGTGGGTTGGTTGGTGAGAAGTGGAATACGTTGCCATGTGACGATGCCATACGAGTCTCGAAGACATGAAACAACATACTGTCGGGGCCAAAGTCTTGATTGCTGATGATCTTGCGACGCGATGCCATCGTATCGGTTAGCAAGAACAGGAAGCCGTCGAACTGTCGCTGGTCGATGCGTTCGTTGATGAATCGCATTGGCAGCTTGTCTTCAGGCACGCCGAGCTTGAGCGATGCTAGGTTCTGCAACGCTTTGACTTTGGGCATACCGACGTGCTCGAACAAGAACGCTTGGTTAGCTAGGTTGTGGGGCTCCACATTGTCGAAGTCATACACATGCAGGTTGGTCAGGCCCAACTCTACAAGTGACATGAAGACACGCGAGCCAGTAGCACCGGCACCGACAATGTGGATCGGGTAATCCTTGTAGTCGTATGCACGGAACACTGCGTCGTGACGTATCGTTGAGAGCATCATTGGGTCTCCTTCGTCGGGGTGTACTCAACACGGATCTGAAACGCGAAAGACTCAGGCGCAATGCCATCGTCGTTGAGCTTTTCTGTGATCAGGTCGGTAAGCCACTCGACTTCTTGGTTGGTAAAATCTTCAGGTCTACCCAGCACAAATAGCTTTGGGTTTGTCACTTCGTGGTCTCCTTAAAAGGGTGGGGCAGGGCAGTAGGGTTGGCATACTCCGAGCGTCCGATGGAGGCCCACCATTACTGATGGGCCATACCCCGAAAGTGGTGTGGTCGGTTAGTTGCCTTTGGCTCCTTGCGCGATCACAACGCGATCTCCGTCACCGACAGAGGTGTCCACGGTTGCGTCAGCAGCGCCAACACGTATGGACTCAGAGCCAGTGGAAGAGATACCAGCAGCGGACAGAGCGTCAGCTACGGTTGCGCCTGCAGATAAGGCGACTTCGGTTACAGCGCCAGGGACGCGTACTACTTTTACGAAAATGTCAGACATCATGTCTTCTCCAGTAATGTGGCAGGGGAAAGGTCTAGGCCCTAGTGCCACGGTCTAGGGTCTAGTGTTTTTGTGATCTGCTCATCGATCAGGTCTGCTGCTTCCAGCAACAGGTCGGCAAGGCCTACAGCTGATATGTACCTGTGGTTCTTGCCATTGGGGCTGATGTCAGGAGCGTTCTCGGCGTGTGCAGCAATCATTTGTAATTGCTGGACGATCTGATGTGCTCGTGTGTCGCTCACAGCACCTGACCAAGCAGGGCGTACACACCAACCGATATGACAGACGCCGTAGCAGCAACGATTGCGTACTCCATACGGGTGCTGTGATCTTCGTGAATGGTCTCAGGTGCAGGGTCTATTGTTGCCGGTGTAGTAGTAGGTGTTGTACTAACCGGAGTCAGTTTTTGGCGTGCAGTCGCCATGCGCTCACGCTCTAACTTGTTTTGCTTTTTAGCTTCTGCTTTCTGTTCAGCTACTTCGCGGGCAATACGGTTCTTTTGATCGCGGGCAGTACGTTCCAACCGTTGCCGTTCAAAATCTGCAAAGGTATTGATGCTGTACACAACAGCGGCATAGTCTTCCTCAGTTATTGAGGAGTGAGCCCCTGTTGGAAACTTGGTATCGCTTACGATATAGCCAAGGTTTATGCCGATGGATCGCAGGTATACGTGCGTGTCTTTGTGAGTTTTGCACTCTCTACCACCGGCTGCAGGCAACAGCTCTCGTATTTCTCGGACGGTGGCACTGCCGCCAAGCGCATCAATAGTGGAGTAGATCGCAGCGATATGAGAACCAGGCCGAGGGGCAGGCGCTAAACGCTCAGTGGTTTTTAGTTTGGTCACGGTCATAGGTCTGTCCTCCAGACAGTTTGCTTTTGAGTTGATGCCCCGTTTTTGACCACAGGTGGGGCAGACCTGCGGAGTGAGGAATCAAGTCCTCATCCCCTGAACTGTTGAGAAGTAACTGCGTTAATACTTTTGTCCAGTACTTCTGAGCCCAGCTCGATATGGTCGGGTTCATTAAGATTGCGCTGACTACACAGACGCGATGTCGTTCCTGATCACTCATCTGCTTCTCGCTCAGCGAGCCTGCGATCTACAGCCTCATCGATCAGTTCTTTCCACCAATCACTTTCGTGAATGATGTCGATTTCATGAGTGATGAATTCTCTCAACGCTTGAAGTAGTTCATCTGGCATAGCTTGTTTCTCCTTGTCGCAGGCACACCGTGATAGCCGAGCGCCAGCAACACAAAAAAGGGGAACAGCCGAAGCCATTCCCCTTGGTTGGTTACGCAGCAGCGCGTGCACGCATGGCAGCGAGTGCGTCGGTTGGGTTCACGGTGTTGAGCTTGTCAACGATGTCGTCCATCTGTACCTGAGCGTCTTTGAAGTTGTCACAGGTGCGAGTGTCTAGCCATTGTCCGTCGATAAGCTCGGATGGGTTGAAGTAGTGCAGCTCGAAGTCGAGGCCCTCTTCACACTGCAGCATGTTGGCTACGATGAGGTAGAGGGTCTTGAAGTCAGCGTCGACTACGTCCTCGATGTGCTCAAGGTCGACCGATACGCCGGTCTCTTCACGAGCCTTCTCGGTGGGGTCGCAGCCATACACCTCGTCAGGGATGTGATAGCTCTTGAGTACTCGACGAGCGTTCCACGATACTTTGTCCATGAGATCCTGCATGTAGCCAAGGATCTGAATGGGGATGTACTGCGAGTCAGAGTCGAACGAGAGAGCCAGTGCCTGATACACACGATCTTCGAAGGTGCCCTCGAAGTTACCGATGTGCTTGGCCAGTATTGCTTTCTTGCCTGAGCGGTCAGACAAGGCAGCAGCTGCAGCGGGAATAAACGATTGTGATGCGTCATACGTAGTGGTCATTAGTACCTCCTGTACTATAAGTTTGTATTAGAGCGTCATGCTCAAAAGTGTCTTTGACCATGCCTTGCGTTAGCAAGGTATGCTGTCTCGGAACAGGTCGTCAGCTTCCAAAATAGTACAAACAGTACTACCTTGCATCAAAGTGGAAAGAGATGGAAGCTCTGGCTCGTAATAGTTGTCTTCTATTACGTCTTCCCAGTGCTCATGGTTTAGGTTCAAAGGTCTAGGGTCTAGGTCTATGGTCATTGTCAAGCTCCTATTAGCTTTTCGATACCCAACACTAAGTGTCTGCTCAGTGTTGAGTGTTTGGTTAAACGTCCTCGCACTTAACAACAGTGTTCCAATCGACGGTTTCTAAGTCGCGATTGCAGTTGTACAGATATTTGAACGTTTCAGTTTGGCCATCGTTGTACGTAACGGTCACTTTGTCGGTGAACCGAACGTGCGGGAACTTTGTTTCCCAAGTTTTGGGGGCAAATAGCTCAAGCCATTTGATGCGATCTTCAAGTTCGACGATGCGCATTCGAGCAGCGGCCAATAAGTCAGCTGTTTGGTTTAAGGTCATGGGTCTATTTCCTTGGTCTAAGGGCTAAGTAAACGCAGCCAACGATGACTGCGCAGAGAAACAGGTAAAACATCACTGTCTGAGCAGCGATGAAGAGTGGGAATAGGGCGATCAGTAGGCAGATCGCAAGAAATACGGTTAGAAACCGGTAGAAGGTCATGAAGAAGCTCCCCAGAAGTTTTCAAGGTCAACAGCAGCAGACAATGCTGAGCTGTCGTCGATGGAGTCGAGTGCATCCTCGATGTCCATAACCATGAAGGTTAGGACAATGGCTGCAACGTCAAAGGCAGCGTCACGAGGGTTGTGTTTGACATAGTCAATGAAGCGTTTGCCATAGGACTTGGCTTCTTGGGCGGCAGGGCTGGATTTGATTTGGTCGAAGTTCATTACGCGGCTTCCTCTTGGTTGGGATAGTCAAAGTCCATATCAAGCTGGGACAAGGGGTGATCGATACGGGTACTGCCTGACCGGACTAGTGTCCAAAGTCTAGGGTCTATCGTGCCCTGGCATTGAACAGCGGCTATGAACTTACACAGATGCTTGTTGGGCACGTGCTTGTTGAAACGCCAGATAGCGCTTCCAAAGTCTTCACGGGCGTAAACAAAGCCGTTCTCAGGGCGGATATCGGTCACAATTATTCGTGGGGTCATTGTCATTCCTTAAAGTTATAAGAGGCACAGATGCTTATGACCATTTGGACTGTAAAGGCCAAATGTGTGCCAGCTGGAGCAATGTGTGCCAGCTGTGTGCCAGATTGTGTGCCACTTGAAAATGGCGTAAGTGATTGATGTATATACAAAAACCAAATGTGTGCCATGTGTGCCACTTAAAATTGGGTTAGTAGAAAAAAAAAGAAAAACGTGAAAAGAAGAAATAAAAAAAAACAAGGTGTGTTTTAGGTGGCACACATGGCACACAAATGTGCTTTTCGAAGGAAAACCCGTGTAATAACAAGGGCTTAAGTGTGTGCCACTTGGCGAAATCTAGCTGGCACGCAAGTGGCACGCACGTGGCACACATGGCACACACTTGCGAGCGCGGCGGCGCTTGATCCGTGAGATGTCGCGTTTGATATGGTTCTTTTCGAGAGTGAAAGGCACTGTTTGTATCAGCGCGAGCGGGAAAATTAGACTTGAGAGCATAAACATTAGGCCAAAGGCCAGTTGTTCGTTGATAACGAGGTAGTAACCCAGTGCAACTAGGGCTACCTCTGCGATGATGGCGTTCAGGACTAGAAACCACTCTCCAATAACGATGGTGATTAAGCGTAAGTACTGTTTAGTAAGCATTAGTCTCTCCTTAGATGATTTCTTCGATTACAGCGTCAGCGCCAAGGCCTAGGGCACAACCAATAGCTGCGCATACGGCCCATTCCCCTGCGTATTGCTTGGGGTTACGGGTGGCGAGTCGGCGTTCGATCTCGGCTTGGATTAGGGTGAGGGCACCGGCTTTCTTGAAGTTCCACGGCATAGCACTGGTCTGCTTTCTTAGGGCCAGTAGCTCGTGGTCAGTTAGGCTCTTGAGGTTTGCCATAGCGTCTTTGAGTTTCATCTTCGTCTCCTTAAAACGGTATGTCGTTGTATTCGGGGTTGGGGTAAGGGTGTTGCTCGCCGTCAATATCCCAGACCCAAATGCGGCAGTCTTCTAGGTACTCCTTCTCCCAAGCCTTGGGGTCTTCGGCTTCTCGCTCTGCGCGATAGGCTGCTTCGATCTCTTGGCGATCTACTACGGACATGTCATACCTCCTTTTGTTGATGACGCATCTGACACTGACCAGCTGGCGCGGAGCGTCAGATGCGAATGGGGGGTACCACGACAAGGTTCCGGTATGCCAAACGCAAACAAGGTTCCAATATGTAAATCGGGGGAAGGGTGGGTCTGTATGCGCGGAGGGGAGATAGTGTGTGAGCGATTCTGGAATAAATTTTCAAAAAAATTTTTCAGCAGAAAAAACAGTAGTTTATGTACTATATGCAACCGGCGACTGACCAAGGCGTACATGACTACCGACAGCAACAACGAAGACCTGTATTACTGCAGGGTGTGCAAGCAGCATATGCCTCTAAAACGTTTTTATACCGACAAGGTAACGTCCGGTATAAAACCACGATCCAAGTGCAAGACATGCACTCAGGCCACTGCACGTGAAAACGGTAGCTCTAATTACCGCGCATTCCTTACTAAACTGCACGCCAGTTCCAAGCATGTCCGCGTCAAAGCGGGATTCACATGGGAGATCAACGTCCAAGATCTTGTAGACCTGTGGGAAGCCCAAAATGGCAGGTGCGAAGCTACGGGTTTAGTGATGACGCACCACCGTGACGGTTCGGGGCACAAAGATTTCAACGCCAGCGTCGACCGTATAAACCCACGTATCGGCTACACCGTCGATAACATCCGTTTAGTCTGTTATGCGGTCAATATCATGAAGCACAAAATGGACGAGGGTGAATTCTATTTCTGGGTCAAGAGCGTCTATGAAAAGTCTTGTGACTAAATAGTACAACTAGTACTATTCGCCAATGTCCAAGGTCAAAATGATATCCATTGAAGGTATGGAACACGCGCTTCTTGGCACTGGTATCGGCCCTACGGGGGAAGAGGTGCTGGTCTATGACGCACGTTTGGTCGAAACACAGTTTTCGGTCGATGACGTACTGGAAAATCTTACCGAAGAGGGGTTCGCAGACTATGCCCCGCTATTCGTATTTTTAGACGAGGATCTTAGTGGAGAAATCGCTGAGCAAACAGCCGCAAGAACCTATCACTGATGTAGCTGAGTTCGAATCTCATATGCCCTACATGGGTTTGGAGATGGGAGAGCTTACTGTTCAGCAAGAGAAGTTAGTCATGCTTGTCCTGAGTGGGATGACGCTTGCCGCTGCGGGCCGTGGTGCGGGGTATACTAGCGCCAATGCTGTGTATGACACGGTCAAACGGCCCAATGTTGCCAAAGCACTGGCGTATTTTCGCGAGCAGATGCGTGAAGAGGTGAAGTTCACCGCCGCAAACGCCCACGTGATGTACATGGACGCGTATCAGGCGTCGGCTACCGCTACTGAGATGAAGAATACCGTGGACAGTCTGGTCAAGTTGCATGGTCTAAGTACCCCAGACAACGCGACGCAGGTAAATATCAACATAGACGCTACGCCCAAGCAGTTGGAGCGTATGTCGGATGAAGATCTGTTGAAGATTGCGGGCAAGGATACGTCGTATCTGGAGCCACAAGCCGATGAGTAGTTTGCCTTCGATGGAAGAGTACATGTCGTTTGTGAATCAATATCACTCAGACACTGTCCGCGCTAAAAAAGCAGCGCGTACATCGGATGGCCGAGTGATGACGGTTAATGCGAAGGGCGTAGAGCATAAAGGGATGATCTATACCGTCCCAGGCTATGACCGAGAGACGGGCAAAGAGCTAAGTGACTCTGAAGCGTACAAGAAGTACCTGCCGGATATCGAAGCAGGGCGCGTCAAAGGGCTTCCGGCGGGTAAAGCGGGCGTAGATGCTAAGACCGGTATCCATTTCGCCAATCTTTACGCCAGAAAAAATCACAAAAACGTGAAGGCGGATCGAAACTCGGTGAGCTTTGACTTCTATAAGCCTTCACTAAGTGATGCGCCACGATGACTGACATTCCAATGCAGGAATGTAAGCGGTGCAAGAACCTGCACCCCGAGACCCTGTACTCAGGGCGAGATGGATTTTGTGTCTACTGCAAGGCCGACGAGGTTGAGTCGATACCGGCTGCCGCTGCGCCTGTAGAAGAAGAAGTAACAGAGGCGCAATCGGTTGAAGACAAAGCAAGAGCCGAGCTAGCACTACGGTTCCTAACTCGAAAGCGGTTGTTACCGTTCGTTGAGCGGTTCAGCCCCGACTATCAAGCGGGATGGGTGCATAAGGATGTCTGTAGAAGACTTGAAGAATTTAGTAGGAAGGTTGTGGCGAAGGAGTCTCCTCGGCTCATGCTTTTCTTACCTCCGCGACACGGCAAGTCAACTTTGGCGTCGATTGCGTTTCCGGCTTGGCACCTTGGCAGGAACCCACAGCACGAGTTTATTTCATGTTCGTACTCGGGTTCGCTTGCTATGGGATTCAGTCGAAAAGTTCGTGGACTACTTAGAGAGCCTAGTTACAAAACAGCCTTCGATACGCGCCTGGATCCAGAATCTCAGTCCGCAGAGGCTTGGCTCACTACTAACGGCGGTGGCTTCGTTGCTGCTGGTGTGGGCGGTGGTATAACTGGTAAGGGCGCACACATATTAGTAATCGATGAT
>Ga0181379_1001379_pt1 | contig 11461 bp, 8 predicted proteins | sample 2SPOviralmetaG_FD_130115 | JGI IMG/M metagenome (GOLD analysis project Ga0181379, IMG submission 130115) | Marine viral communities from the oligotrophic San Pedro Time Series (SPOT) site, San Pedro Channel, CA, USA - 2 SPOT_SRF_2009-07-10 | ecosystem: Environmental > Aquatic > Marine > Strait... | reverse complement strand
CTTTATGGCTTATCTTGTAGTTGTTGTGAAGTACGCCATTCCAAGCAAATACTCTACCGTTAGTTATATTGTACTTTTCAGTACTACCTTGTTTTTTTTGTTTATGGGTATTTTCAATAGGCCCTATATATCTACTACCGTAGGCACTTACCTTAGTACTCCAAGTCTCCTCTCCGTACTTGTAGGTCATTGTACCCAGGTCTTTATCTATATCGCTATCATTTATAGCGTAACTCATACTAAATATATCATTCATATGTGATTCCCAATCGTCGTCATTGCTAATTAGGTCGTCAGGCTTATCTATGTGATAGCCAATATTGTGATCTTTATCTTCATACACATTAATTAGTACGCTAACTCCCTTATCTAGTACATTAATACCCATTTTCATCTCTATCAATATAGCCAATTCAGGGTGATTGTCCCAGCTATCTGTAGCTACATCTTTCCAATAATAATTTTTGCCAATACATAGGCATTTTCTCTTAATAGGCTTACCGAATTTCATAGGCGATTTCGCCCTAGATTGGATAACATCCTTCCAGCTCATAATTTTCAGTACTTTAGGCATATTGTTTCAGTATCAGAATTACCTACATATTGGAACAATTTTCAGAATTCAATTTTTGTTTTTAGCATCATGAAAAAAAATGTTCCTTGCGAGGAACATTTTTAGATTCCTTGCGAGGAACATTTTTAGATTCCTTGCGAGGAACATTTTTTTGTTCCTTCCGAGGAACATTTTTTTTGTTCCTTCCGAGGAACATTTCGAAAAAAAAATTGATTTCAAAAAATTCTCTCATGTCAGGAGCATATCTTGAAAACAAGTAGTACTAAAACTAATAAATAATGGACCCGTACAGTAATGATTTCTACCTAATTAATAAAAATACCGCTCGGTACAAGGATAGTACGGGATATATTCATGAAACCCAAGCATGGACTACATGGACTCTACCCCTACACGCCCTCGAAAATCAGCAGGGGCATAACTATCTTCCCCTACTTGGCGGCAAAAATACTAAGCGACTCGGTAGATTCACCGACCTAACCGACGCTATTAAGTGTATATTGGCAAGTAATGTAGATGATAACCCAGGCGTAATAGGGGTCGAGGACGACTACACCGACGAGCAATTCGCTAGTTTCAAGGTGTGTAAAGGTATTCTATGGATTCCCAAGCTTAGAGTATATGAGTGTCGTAGGTGCGATATTGTTAGTAACTTTGCCTATGAGCGTCAGGTTTCGGCCTTGCGTAATCTACAGGGAGTAATCACCTTTATGTTCGACCCAGACCGACTCCACGATATTGCATCCGAGTACGGCTATCATCAGCTACACGACGACTACTATAAGTGGTATAATGGGGCGAAGGCACATATCGAGGGAATACCTACTAAGGAGCGTCTATTCGATAGGGACCTAACTATCGAGGAAGAGGAGGTCGAGCCACAGCCAGAGCCCGAGCGAATCCGTATTAAGAAAAAGAAGAAGAAAGTAAATTCTAAGCCTAAGCCTAAATCACCGTACGACCTAACTAAGGAGTGCGACTATGAAAAATTCGGTCTAAATAAGGATACCGCTACTTGGAATGATGTTCGCAAAGTATATAAGCGAATGATGATGATATATCACCCAGATAAGGGCGGAAACGAAGAGGATATGAAAATAGTAAATTGTGCCTATGAAAGGATAGAGGAGGATTTCGCTTGTTAAGTAAATAGTAAATAGTAAATTTGTAGTATATTTTTTATTCTACTACCTTTAGTTTTCTTTTTTTCTTAGGTTTCTTCATAAGTGGTTTGGCCTTCTGCTTAGTTAATTCACTAGGAGCTACTTTAAATAACCCACTACTAACTTTAAATGGCTCTGCTTTTTTTTTCTTTTTTTTTTTTTTTTTTTTTTTTTTTTATAATAACTGGTGGCTTCTTTAATTTATCTTTTTTTTCTCTTAATTCTTTAGCAGTAGGTTTAGTCTTAGGTTTAGCTTTAGTTTGAGTTGGTTTTAATTTAGATTTTTGTTTAGCTAAATCTTCTTTATTTTCGATACCTATTGAAGTACCAAACTTTGGATATTGTAAGCCGTGGAATCTATCAGCCAAGTCTTTATCACTAATATCTATTTTAAAGTTAATATTTTTTTTAGGTACGAATACTGTTCTAACTTGGCCATCTTTAAGATGTCTAATAACTCTAAAGTATTTTCGCATTTGAGGTAGTAACTCGGATTTTTTGCTGGTACTAATCTTTTGAAAAATTTTATCTTTCACCATTTCATTAAATAATCTTAAGTGTTTGGTCATATCTCTAACTTTTAATTTATTAAAAGCTTCTTCTCTTTCTTCATAATCCATTTTATATAATAATAATAGAAAAAAAAATTAATCACTATCTTCATCATCATCATTCAGCGTCAAAAAATATGTTAAAAGATCTAATCTTTTTATTCCTTTTAAGGATTCTTTTATAGGAATTCCAAATGATAAATTCCAATAAATTAAATCTTCAATTTCATCCAGTAATTCAATAGAGTCCATTATTATATTAATAATAGAAAAAAAAATTAATCACTATCTTCTTCATCAGCTTGTATTAATTGCATGTACGGTACGGAAGGAATCATATAAGTAATACTAGGTTGTAATGGAATAGGTTGGGAATCATATTGTTTAGTTTCTTTTTCTATATCTTTTTCTCTTTGTTGTTCTATTTGGGAAGCTTGAGGTTCGGGTACTTGATTATAATAATTATTTTTGCTAATAGCATACACCACAGCACTATTTCCGAATAAATTAGTTGCATCACTAAAATCATTTTTTAATATTTTAGTTTTAATACTAGTTAATGTTATCTTTTCACTAATAGTCCATTCTACCGACGATTGGGATAAATCGAATACAAAACTACCAGCACTAAAATTTCTACTACAAAGCCCTACTACGGGTAATTCTGTACCAGTATCACTGCCATGATAAAAACCAGAGGGGATTGATGAGCCTATTAAATAAAAAGGATAGGTAGTTAAGGAGGCAGGATTTGAGGCCTTTAATTCATCACTAATTGTTTGTATTAAAAATTGCCTATTAGGTACCATAGTTAAGCATTGGCTCTTAGCAGGATTCGCACCGTTACTACTGGGATTCACCTCGGCTATATTCATTATTGGTCTTTTGCCAGTAGTTGTATTTAAATCTTCTTGAAAATATAAATCAGTAATCCACCTATTTTCTTCTATCACATAACTACCATCAGTATTTCTTTGATAAGTTGGTAAATCAGTAAAGCCTAAAGAAGTCCAGAAGTTAATAGCTCCTACTTGTTGGGATTGAGGGTCTTTTATATCAGGCATAATACCTTGTCGAGGGTCAGGATTTGATGACTGGTTACATACTGGGGGAGCCGCTAGACTTAATATATATATTTGAGTAGTAGCGAATAGGTTATATCCATTATATATAGTATTAATTAATACACTAGGTACGGCATCATCTACTGTAAATTCTTGTTTGTCATCAGTAGATTCAAAACCAGCTGGTCTAAATGGAGTATATGTATTAGAAAAACCAAAGCGTTCTTCGTCGGTATCATATAAAAAAGTTAAATCATTAGCTCCCATAAAAAATCTAGATAATCCACCAGTTATTATCCCACCATTAGTTCTATTCGTATAGCTAGTTACATCAGGAAAGCCAGTGTAATATTTTCCAGCTGTTAAAGATCCCGCGTTAATATTTCCAAATGGTAGATTCGTTACTCTACCTAATACACCGTCACCGAGTTCACCAGTTGTAGAAGGTTTAAAATCCGTACCAGCATAATCATAGCTTTGCCCGTCACATATATAAGGACCCATTCCTACAAAAATAGGTATTTCTCTTTCGGCTTTGGTAACTATATTCACCCATTCTAAAGAAAAAATAGTATCTAAAATTGCTTTTGCTGGGGTATCACTACTAAAATTTTCATCTAATTCTCTTAAATAGTCCTCGCTACTTTCATAAAATAAATTTTCATCGATTTTTGAAATAGGATGAGGTACAAAAATCATTTGGTTAGTATCTACATATTGATCCGCCATATTTGTAGTTTGAGTACCAGTACCATTAGCTATATCATTGGCTAAGTCGAATGCATCTATTCCGTCAGTTTCTAAAGTTTGGGTAGTCATAGTATAGGGCGATTTATTATCGATTGTAATACCAGGAGGACGATTAGATATAGAAGGATTTAATAAATTAGCTTCACTTAAATCAGGTGGTATAATACCTCCATTTATTTCAGGTATTTTAGTTTGTACGAAAGGACCATTTATATAACCTGGAGCATAGGTCCAATTATCATCTTTATTAGCTAATGTAACATTTCCAGTACCGAATTTATTTTCAAAATTCTTTCTATTTAAATGTAATAAATCATTAATAACATTTGCTAATCTATCTGGAGTATAAAATCCAGTAGGTATTTCAAAATTAGCTTTCTTAGATTGTATCATCCAGCAATCTTGTTTATAGTCTAATATATCTTGTATTTGTTCAGCGTAATCAGTAGAAGGATAACCTCCAGCTTTTCTAGTAGATAATCCTATAGGGTCTTTTAAATATTCATCTTCACCATCAGGAGTTTTAATTTCGGTACCGTCCCACATATTCATATTTGTTTGAAATCCAGCCTTTATTGTTTGTTGGAATTTATCTCCGAAAGTATTTTCGATAGTTTGAAAGCCTACATCTATCCCATTGGTACCTACTTTCACCCCACCACTTGTTGTTCTTTTTGCATCAGTGGCCGCGTCATCAGTATATCTTAAATTTCCGTTTCCTACATCTGCTGGAGTTAAAGTACCACCATAATCGAATCCAGCATCAGTAACAAAGGTTAATTCTGGTTCAGACATCGATATAGGTAAATACACTCTAGGAAATCTACTCATGTCATCAGGGTCATAAGCTCTTAAAAAGGAATAATATATTTTAGATGCAAAAGGCGGTACTTCTTCGTTCCAAATAGCGAATAATTCTATATCGTAAAAATATTTTTTAGAAGTACCATCATAAGAAATACCTACAGAAGGAGCTATTTGTTGTTGGTTAAAGTTGCCAAAATCGAAAGCGGTAAAATCTCGTTGCCATGTAGATGGTCCAGTATTGTAAAAATTATAATTTAGGCAGGATTTATAGCCGTTATCAGCGTTCCCGCTAGAAAATCCACTAGTCATAGCATCAGGTCTATCTTTTTGTAGTGTCCAAGTTTGGCCTTCTTCATTCACAGGCCCATCTTGGGCATTAAAAAAAGGACTATTACTAAATCTATCGAAATCACGCTTATTATCATCAGTATTATCCCATATTCCATTCATTCCCGTAGAGCTTTTATAAGGCTCGGTAGTAGGGTTAATCTGTTCTTTATTCACTTTTGTTTGGGTAGTGTGGTCACCCACCATAAAGGTAGCAAAAGGTATAGCATTTGAGTCCCATTCTTGAGTAGTAACAGCGTCAGTCCAAGCACCTTTATTATTTATATATTTTAATCCTATAATTTTTCCAGTAACACCTACTGGTATATCTGTACTTTCCATAGTAAAAGTGGGGTTGTCTTGATTTCCGTCCCAAACAAAATAACTATAGACGGACCCAAAAGCTAATTGTCTAGTAGGGTCACCTACATAAGGATTTTTTGGCCCACCATAAGGCGACTCTTGGGTTTTAGTAAATAATATTTCATTATATTGAAATACGGTATTATCAGCTTTGGACCTCCATTTTAATCTAATGCCATCTACATAAGGACATGGAATAGTTTTAATTAATTCACAATCATAGTATTGAGTATTGGGATTCACATCTTGATAACCACTTAAATTATTGTAGGTATTCCAAGGGGTTTCATCGTACCATCGGTCTGCTCTTTCTGTTCCTGGTAATGGTAATATTTGGCTACCGTTACCATCGTACATTTTTGGAGTATCGAAATTAAGTATTTGGCTAAATTGGAATTTATCTAATTTTTGTCTCGAGTCATCATTAGGCATTTTATATCCATCACTAAGCTTAGTGTATTGGTATAAATTATGTATTGGTATATATTCTAAAGTAAATTTATTATTATCATTAGTAATCTCTATTTGGTCACCACTTCCCTTTTCATTAATAAAACTACCTAATATTCTAACAGTATCACCAGGCATTAAATCTATTCCTTCTTTAAATTCATTCACCCATTCATTATCTTTAATATTCACAGTAGCATTAGCACTACTACATTCATAAATTAAAGTATTTGGATAGCTTCTAGTACTTTCTTGAGCCATATTTAATATAGCTTAAGAAAATAATTATAAAAAAATAAAAGGGAGGAGGTTTTTAGCAATTAGTCTATATTAAAAGTTACATCTTGTTTTCTATATATAGTATTATATTTTTTTTTTAAGAGTCGCTAACATCGACGCCTAATGGCGTAATTGTTAATGTACGGGAATATTCTATATAAAAGGTTAAATCTACTTGGGCTAAATTGTTAGCGGCACCCTTTCTCTCGTAGGTAAATTCGATAGGACTAGTTCCAATACGAGTACCATTCTGGAAGGCCGCACCCATTTCGGGGAATTTCTTTAGATTTAATCCAATAAAGTGTTGGGTACCTAACCAGGCGGTTTGAGTAGCAGCACTGGCAGCACCACCATCTAATACTTTATCCAGTAAAATATTTTTAAAGTTATCGTTATAGTTCATAGTATCATAGGCAGCAGGAGGAGGTTGGAAAGCACCACTCATGATCATTCCTACATATTGGTGCTGTTCAGCATAGTTAGAAACATCTTGGCTATAGACTCTAAAGTTATTAATAATCCAGTTATATTTTTCATTTCTAATATTTTGGGACCTAAATTGATGTAAATATTTATTATCGTGGCCTAATTCACCAGCTTCGGTGGCTCCAGTAGTACTTTTCACATCGAATAATTTTTTCACATACACACCTTGTACTTCTTTTCCAGCCATACCAATAATATGAGTAGATGCAGCAGTTTGGCCAGCTCCACCAGCTTCGGGGTTAATACCTTTTGTAACTACTACTTCAGTAAATCTAAGCCTTAGGCCTTTCTGGACGGCACCCATAATTTTCATTTTTTCTTCGTCATCATAATGGATATAATCTACATTCATTCTAACTTGGTCTGCATCTAATGTAATTTGACCATTAGTTAAATCTGTAATATCGGAAGAAATAACACAGGAATTTTTATTATTAGCAAAAGAGTTAGCAGGTAACCACTCTATCTGGAGTTCTACTTGGGCCATAGCGAGTAGAGGAAGTTTATTATCTTTAAAAAAAGGGAATAAATCACTAAGTCTAAGTAAAATTGCTCTTGTACTTTTTTTATTATCAGTTAATCTTTTATTAGGTTGGACTACATTAGTAGTAGCGGGTAAAGCTTCGTGCCATGATGAAGCTTGGTCATTCTCTACATTAAAAATAGCGGAGCAATTTTCTTTAGTCGCATCTAAGTCGGGTCTAATATATTGTTGGAAATTGTTGCTACTACCGTGTCTAACATCTAATACATTAGCTTGATAACCTAAAGCATTATGTTGGTTTTTCATAGTAGAGTATTCACCAGAGTTAATAATTTGGGAAAGGATAACACCACCTACTCTACAAGTAATTCTATCTATCATAGATTGGCCCCCAGAAGAAAGAGGAAAACAAGCTTTGCCGTCAGCACTAGTAGGGTTAAATTCTAAAGAGCAATTAGGAGCGTCTAGTACCCCAGTAGCAGGAAATCTAAAAGTAGTTTGGCCACCTACTTCGTAATCATAGTTATGGGTAACAGGATTTAAAATATTGGTTTCGATTGTAGCATTCACCGCTCTATCTAAAGTTGCGGTTGTTAGTGTATCTACAGTATTATCGGTATCTTCGGGGACTACGGGATTTAAGCTCATTTTTATATAATACTTAAATATTTTTTTTTCAAAGTATAGTTAAGCATTTATATTATAAATAAAAGTATAAATAATAATTATCTAATAATATTAATTCCACCACTGGAGTATTCTATAGTATTTTTATTTAAGAAATACACAAAGAGCGACTGGGAAGTAGTAGCAGTACCGTCTATATCAGGAGCAGTTAGTTCGACGGCCCAAGTAGAAGTTGTAAAATCTGTACCAGACCCGAATTTATCATATAAAATACCGAAGGATTCATCAGTATTCACATTGTTACCTTCCCTTGATTGGGTTTGATTCACATTCACTACCGATGCATCGAAATCATTAAAAGCTAATAAATTATGTCTAGCCTTAAAGAAAGAAGTAGTTAAAATACCTTCAATAGTATTTCTAACGGAAACAGTCCTAACTTTAGTACTTTCACCAGTAGCTCCACCTTGGGCAGCATCGGCGTTTTCTCTATCTGTAGTATCGATTCTATATTGTAAAGGAAATAATACACCATTCTTAGTATATCTTAAGTTATCTAGTTGTCCCAAGTTACCTAATCTACCTGCATCATATCTTTGGTCACCTAATTCGGCACTATTAAGAGCATTATATAAGCATGATGTCACCCTACTTAAGCCTGGATTTAATGAAACTACGGCGGCACTACTATTAATAGTAGTAAAAATACTAGACCAAGTATTAAAGTTCATAGTAGGAGGAGCTTTAGATATAATTTGAGCTGTTTGGCCACTAACATCTATAAGTGGAATAGTTAATTGAAGGTCGCTAATATTATAAGTAGCATTATCAGACTGGCTATCACTCCCCCAAACCACATTCGCATCACTTTTCAAAAGCACATCTATGGTAAGGCCAGAGAGCCCCGACTCTCTAGAAAGGTTAATATCTTGTCCAGAGTGTAACATTCCCATATAAAGAGGAATACTAAAATCTCTACCTTTGCCATCATCACGAGCAATAAGCTGGTTACGCATAATCCAGTTATTATAAATACTACCACCTTGATGGAATAAATCTCCCATAATATCTTCTTTTCCGTGTAGTGCGGAAACTAGGGAAGGTACTAGACGATTATAGTTTTGGACTCTTTCTATAGTACTATTTAATCTTTTAGAGCTAATAGTAATATTATCTATCATCGATGAAACACCAGCGAATCTATTAATATAGTTATTCTCTAAAGGTTCTGCTTGTTGAAAAGCTCCACCCGATTTCCCAGCTGTAAATTTTCCCGTAAGCCTAAGGTCACTACCGTTCAGCATAAGGGGTGCGATTGAGTCGTTGATTTCGAATCTAACTAAAGGAAGCCCACCTTTATATGAGTACTGGTTATTAGAGTTCTGGTTAACTGGTCTAAGCTGTACATATCTAACTTTTAAATCACCTAAATTTCTTGCCATATCCATTTTGTTATATAATAAGTTTATATAAAAAAATGTGTAAAATATTAAGCAATTACCAATTTATTTTTCTACTCCAATAATTAGCGGAATTTTTATCATTCTTAGTTAATTTCCCCTCTTTATTCTTAATACCTCCACTTCGAGCCAAGTAGGCTTTTCTTCTCTTAGGGTCTTTATGTTGGGTAAAATCTTTCATAGAGGAATCCCCAAAATGTATTAATCTTTTTTTTCCATTTTTCATAACATACACCATACCTTTTTTGCCTTTTTTATCACTCTTTTTTGGTTTATATAAGGGTTTATTCTTCTTAAAATCATCCATTATATAATAATATTATAAATAAAAAGAAAAGAAAAAAAGTTACATTCTATTATAAGTTGTTTTGTAACCTCTAGTTTTTTTTGGTCTTCGTACTGCTTCTGGTTTATATTTTTTATATGTTTTTGCGAATTTCATTAATAAATCGGACCTAGATTTAGCTTGTTTAGCCATTGGGGACTTCAAAAATTCATTAAATCTATTTTTAAAAGTTCTAAATTGTTCTTGAGTAGCTTTCTCCTTTATAAAATCTAAATCTGTAAATTCATCCAAAGTGTAACTTTTTTGAAATTTTTTAGAAGTTTTCCCTAACAATCCCTTCTTTCCCTTAAGCTTGCTAACATTTATGTATTTTCCAATATCATCTTCATCAAAGCGTCGTACATCATCTTCATCGAATCTTTCGGGTCCGTAGTCATCTTTTTTTTGTTGGTAATTATATGCATGTTCATCACTATCGGGTTCGAAACCTGCGTGGGTATAAAATAATTGTCTAATAATACTACTTGACCTACCCATATCACTACCATCATATTCTTCATTTATATCTGGTCTTAAATAATAACCATCTTCTTGGGCTGTACCGTATTGACCAGTACCTCCTCTAAATATATCTCCTACTGGAGTACTAACATGATCTAAAGCCATAATGTCATCAGCACTCTTTATATTTCCTACTATTCTTGGTTTAGGTACTGGTTTGACTTTTTTAGGTCTAGGCTTAGGTACTGGTCTTTTAGGTTCTTCTCTAATAACTAATTTTTTCTTTTTCTTTTTAGGAATAACTTTTCCAGTATCTTTATCTACTAATTTTTTCTTCTTTTTAGCTGGGCAATTTTTACCACAATTTTCACTTGTACCTTTAGGTCTTCCTCCAGTAGATTTTTTCACTGCTTTTTTCTTAGGGGCTACGGGTTTTGCTTCACTAGTTCCATAAGGTCTCGGCATTTTTTATATATTATTGGTAGAAAAAAAATAATTCAATTTTTGTTTTTAATTAAATACCTGTACTCCACTCATGCTAATACCTACTGTTCGTACATGTACTACAAAGTTATGTAGAAGTATATTGGCAGCGTGTGTAGAGTTATAATTTAGATATAAAATAGTAGAAACACCATTTAGATTCTCCGAAAGGCCATATGGACCAAGGGACCTAGCTATTAACCAACTACCTCTACCTTCAGCTACATTATCTGTTAGAAAGTTTAAATTGCGTACTGGAATATTAGCGGCACTTAATCCCTTTTCGACTTCATATAAATGGAGTCCAGCTGGTCTTGCTCCTAATCCCCATACTGGTTTAGAGTAGGGGGCGGCGGGGTCGGGATAACTTCCAAAACCTTCTCTCTCTACATTTATTCTCCTATCTGGCCTTAAAATATTATTAATTTGGTATTGTGCATCTTTCGCATCATTAAATCTTCCTCCTAAAGCAAAATCATTAGTAGTACTATCTATATCTGCCATGACTACGGGGACGGATAAAATAGATTTCACTCTGGTTAAATCAGCGGGAATTAAATTAGTAGAGTTAGTAACATTCGAATCTATAGCATTTTGAAAATCAGTCCAACTTGTAATATTGCATGTGTATTGCCCCTTTGCCATCATTCTGGCGGCGGCCTGTACTTGAGCTGGAGGGGGAATAACTTTGCTAACTACCATACGGGGATTGTCTAATCTATATGTTGGGGCTGTACCTAATACTTGTCCCCCTACAATAGCAGTAATAACTAAAGCGGAAGCAGTCTTTTCGGGGTCGGAAGCGG
>Ga0181379_1001375_pt1 | contig 11481 bp, 2 predicted proteins | sample 2SPOviralmetaG_FD_130115 | JGI IMG/M metagenome (GOLD analysis project Ga0181379, IMG submission 130115) | Marine viral communities from the oligotrophic San Pedro Time Series (SPOT) site, San Pedro Channel, CA, USA - 2 SPOT_SRF_2009-07-10 | ecosystem: Environmental > Aquatic > Marine > Strait... | reverse complement strand
TTGTACAGTGTTGATGAATCTACCTCTAGTCGATGCCGTATTTTGTTCGAATACTAAGAATCGAGATGTAGATGCCACAAATTTCTTAACGTTGATTAACAATCTTCTTACATTGATTCTATCCAGTGCTGATGCTCTATCTTGCAACGTTTTCTGTCCGAATGCCACAATACCTTGTCCTGGGAATGAAGCGATTGGATTTACTTTGTTTTCATATAGAGTATCTCTCTCAGAATGTGTTAATCTATTCAATACCGATGCTGCTCCGATTATACCTCCTCTATTTAAACCAGCAGGTGCGAACCATTCAGCTGCAATAGCGTCATTCGCTGCGTACACAGCAGGTAACAATACTGAAGGTGGTACACTTACTAATTTGTTAGTGTTTGTATCCACAGTCTTAACCCAAGGATAATAAGTTCCAACATAGTTAGAATCTACTGCGTTAGCTTGAGTTGTTACATCAGAGATTGTTGAACTAGCATCAGAGAAATCAGCGATGTAAAATGCATCTTGTCTAGCTTCAACAACATCAATTGCTTTACTAACAACTCCAGGGTGTAATGTTCTTACAACACCAGGTGTTACTAACATATTAATATCCCACTCATCAGCGTTTGAAATTGCGTTCAATCCTTTAGAGTATGATAGATAACCACCAGCCGTAGTTGATGATAAATCAAGTCCTTGCGAATTTCCAGCACTCATATCAGAACCTAATTTGATATCAGTTGCAGGAGATTGTCCATCAAATCCACCTTGGAATGCAATTGAGAATTGTCTTTTCACCATATCAGATGAATCAGAACCACTCATTACATAAGAAAGTTGAGAATCGAATCCAAAATCAACGTTTGAACCAACTCCTACACTTTCAGGTAGAGGTTTGATATAATTGTTGTTATCATATTTTACACCAGTTGTTTCGAAATCGAAACCAGCAAAATATGTTGGGTTACCAGCAGAATTAACTACTGAACCAGTTTGGTAAACAACTGCTGGAACAATAGTTTCATCAGTTGCTAATATTGGGTTAGAATATGCTCCATGTCCGAATGGTGCCGCAGATACAGGATAAGAACCCTGAGGTGCTACTTGTACTCTAATATATTTTGAATTGTTTACCCAATCACCCCATTCAGTAATCTTACCATTTGAATCGATAGTTAAATATCTATCACCGATTCTTCTAGCGATAAAGTTTGGTGATGCTGGGTCTAAGTTTACATTACTAAATGTTTCCAATACAACAGGTCTCTTATCTGTATCAGAGAATGAACGAATAGTTACTGTAAATACTGAATAATCAGTTCCTCCATCTTCACCGGCAGCTTTCACATTGGAGATTGAAATCTTAAATCTGGAGTTTTCATTTGTTCCATATCCTAATGTATGGAATTTAAATAAATCACTTCTTTCACCTGAGATTAGTTGTGATTTAACAAATGGTGTAGATGCCCAACTTGCTTCATATGTGAAGTTTTGAGTTGGAAGTACTTCAGCTGAAACAGCGTTTCCATTACCAACATCTAAACTTATATCATTTACTGCTGTTTTGAAGTAAGAATATACATAAGCTTCTTTATTTCCTAATGGATTAGAACCAAATACATCAGTTACATCATTTCCAGCTGATGATAATAGCGAAGATGATATGTTACTCAATCCACTACCACTCACTACAAATGAACCAGATGTAGTTAATGATGGGGATACAGTAAAAGGACCAAATCCTACTTCCTCATCACCATTTACAGTATTATGTAATGTTGCAATAAGTGTTTGACTACCATCAGAACCACTAGCTACTAAACCAACAGGTGTTACTTGAGAATAACCAGCATCATCGCCAGTTTTACCCAAAACTCTAACAACTGTTGCTGTTCCAGCTTCTCTAAGATAGTTTTGTACTGCGTACTCCGTATAATAAGTTCCATCAGGTGTTCCGAACTTATCTTCAAATTCTGATTGTGTTCTTACAATCGTTGGAACAAACGCTGGACCTTGTTTAAACGGTCCTACAAATGCTGCTCCTATTTCTCCTACCCCTTGCGCTAAAAACGAAAGGTCATTTTCTCTCGTAAATACTCCGGGTGATACTATTCTTTCTGCCATAATTTTATTTCTCCAATAAGTTTATTTTGATAAATAAATCAAATACACATATAAATATAACGAAAATCTTCAAAAGATAAATTTCAATTTTTAAATTTTAAAAGGGACACAACGATGGTTCACTTGACCAACTACTACCTCCCCAATACCTAACACTAAAACCCCGTGCATAGGGTTGGTCAGAATACCAACCTTCTTGAGCGTAAATAGTCATAGCCGTATTTGTGAATATTGGTCTATTCCACCATTGACTTTCCCCATCGAAATAAATTGTTCTTCCAGGACCTCCACCACAAGCAATGGTTTGATTTGAACCACCAAAAGATAATGTTATTTCTTCAACTTCGGGATCCGTTGGGCCACCACCACCACCTCTTGAATGGGCGTATCCATACCACTCACTATATGCGGCTGGGTTATCTGGATTGGGTCGAAGGAAGCTTCTTTGATTAATTCTTCCGTAGTTGCCATTTTCAGCAAAATCAATTGAAAAACATGTCGTTAGACCTCTACCCAATTCACCATTTATAATGGTAGCACTTAACTCACCTGAACGTAGTATAGCCACAACTCTTTGGGTTTTTATTATGCATCTACAACAACATCACCAAAAACTGATACTAGCTCTGCTTTTAGTAATGGATATGCAAAATCATAAATAGTTGAACCAGTTATTGCATTAGTTGAAATTACATTTGCAGTATATTCTTCACTACCACTAACATTTACAGTATCATAAGTCCAAGATGATTGAGTAATCATATTTTCAGGATCTTCTGGGTCTGGAACGATTGAATCAACCGATTCAGATACAGTTTCTACTCGTAAATATTCTCTAGTTCTTACTTGTGATTCGGTTAAGTGAAATGTATAATTTTCTTTAACTTCATAACTTTTTGCTTCCCACTCTTCTACTAACATAGCAGGTGAATGTTCATCAAATAAATCTTGAGATGCACTTGAAGCAGCTCCTTCATTTAAGTATAAAGTTGGTTGGACTCTAAGAAATCCAGTTGATTTCCTAAATTCGAAAGATTCGATTCTTACATATCCCTCAGAAGTAATACCTCTACTTGTACCTATTTGTTTTTGTATTTCTAAAGCCATTTTATTTCTTTACCTTTGTGTTTATAAATATAACTATATTAGTAAAAAGATTAATTTTTGTTAATTAACTGATTTACTAATGATTTTAATTCGTTTATTTCCTTTTGTTGATTTTCAATTACATCTTTCAATTCTTTTATTTTAGAATTATTCCAAGTTACAATCTTATTCTGGTCTTTAATACCTTCAATTACTAATGGAACTAATCTATCATACTTAATCGTTAAGTAATCTTGACCTGATTTGGAGTATAGATTTCCACTTTTATCATAATCAGAATCAAATGGTGCTAAGTGAACTACTTCAGGTACAACATCTCTAACTTGTTGTGCTGATAAACCTACTTGTAATCCTTCTTCAGTAAATCCAACTGATTTGGCTAATTCATTAGTTTCATAGTAGAAACCATCTAATGAAAGAATCTTAGAAAGTGCGTTTCCGATTTTACCCTTCTTATCTTTTAATCTTTCATCAGAGTAGTATGCGATAATATCTTGTGTACATCTAAATACCCTAGTAGCATAGATTTGTGAGTTATTTACTTCAAATCTTTCCGAACCACCAGTTACAACTCTCCATTGGTCATTTGCATGGAATTGGATGTAAGTATTCGTATCACCTCTATGTCTCAAATCACCAGCCATCTCCAGTGTATTGAACCTTGAACGAGATGCTGGGTCTGCGTAATATGATGAACTGTTTCTATCGTAGAAAATTGAACCATATACTCTATTGTAGAAGTACGCAATTGCATTTCCATTTTCTCTACCAATGTATGCTACATTTTGAGCATTACCACTACTATTATCATGTATTCTTAGATAAGAGTTAGTATTATTATTGTTACTATCTAATCTAATATTAACATCATTATATGAATTGATAGATATGTTGTCACTAAATCCAGCAGTATTGCTGGTAGATGCGATACCATGATTAGAATATGAGTTGTAATTCGCGTTCCAGTCAAACGATATGTATGCTATTCTATGTAAGGATGATGAATATGTACCATATCCTTGTGCATATCCTCGATTACTACCTACACCAAAGTATGATGTATTGGTTACTGTTGCATTAAATCTAGAAGTAGAATTAAAGTTACCATAGTAACCAGTATCGTGGTCATAGTAAATTGCTGCTCTTACTTGGTCTCTTACATAGATACCATACGATGCAGTTCTTAATTGATATGTACCATTGTGATGTAAATCCACTGAACCATTTCTATTAGCGTATAACATCCACTCATTATCAATATCATTGAAGATACCACATTGGTTGTTATCTGCTGACATGAACACATATCTACCATTGATTGAGTATCCTTCCCAACCACCTTTACCTCCACCATGAGTTTGAACAGTACCATAGTTACCATCTACACCACCTTGTCCAACTCTGAAGGTAACTTCGTTGTTATCACGCATTTCAACGTAAGAATCCCTTACAACTCTTACTGCCCATTGTCCATCTGAATCTAAGATACCAATGTGATTAGAATCATCTGCGTAGAAATATCCTCTAACAGTACTTTGGAAACCATCTCTAATTAAGATACCATGTGGGTTACCACTTCTAGCAACTACCCAATATTCTCCAGATGAATAGAAGTGATTTCCAGATGATTGGTTATATAAACCTTCATTTTGGTTGTAGTTTCTGAACCAATCATCAGCGTAGAAGTTCCACGCTCTAGCAGTGTTCATACGAGCATCACCCTGTCCACTACCGAAGTAGTATGAAGTATTTTCCCTATCGTAAATAATATTAGTTCTAATATCATTGAAGTACGATGTTTGACCCGGATTTGCGTAATATGAGGTATTATCTCTATCATAGTAGATATTTGCTCTCATATCGTTGAAGTACGATGTAGAAGCAGGGTCTGCGTAATATGATGTACTGTTTTGGTCGTAGTAACGAGGAGAGTAAGTTACATCATAGTTGTACATCCAACCATCTACTCTCAAGTTTAAGTTACCACTATCCGAACTCATTCTGAATTCATCAGTACCTGTTCCGATATAGTCAATACCAGTCATACTATCCCAATGTGTGTTAGTTCTGAATCTTACAGTACCACCACCATATGCAGGCATTATAATTTGAGATGCGTTATTAAATGTTAAACCATTACCATCATTTACTCTATTACCACTTAATGTTTCAATAGATGGTTCGTTACCATTAATTTCATATACACCAGGTCCCCACCATTTTAATTGTGCAGTAGGATTTGTTGAATAATATAAATAAGTTCTATGAGTTTGGTTTCTCGTACCAGTGTATCTCATTTTGTAATCAGTACAACCACGAAGTTTTTCACCAGTATCCAATCTCCAAACACCACCTTTACCACTATTACTTGTAGCTGGGTGATTATTTGCATGTACTATACCAACTACCAAACACCAAACATCTTGTGGTAATCCACTAATTCCAAATGCTGTAAAGTATGGGTTACCATTTGCTGAACCACTCATATTAAGTGTTTCTCCACCACTACAACCTATATAGAATGTACCAGACGTAGTTGAACCAACACGCTTCACATATGTTACCCACATATATGATTTATTACCATCTAAGTTTGATACAGTTTTATTCCAACCACCATCAGAGTTTGAACCACCATCATTATTTAATGCTCTCCAAATTAATGCAGGTCTACCCCAAGGGTCATAATCTTGTATAATTGAGTTTTCATATGATGCTCCATTGTTTGAGAATCCTCCACCCAATGCACCTGCACCATTACCAGTTGAACTTACTGCCCAGTCTTCAGAGGTTGCCAAGTTGGTAAATGAACCAACATGCATATTTCGAGAGTTGATTGCTTTCTGTCCACCAACATATAAGTTATTAGTAACCCTAACATTTGTATCACCAGTACCAACTGAGAATATTACTGAACTTAAATCCTCATTGTTGTACATTCTAATACCACCATAACCAGGTTGTGCACCCATACGGATACCAGTATGCCATCTTAAATCTAATTTAGAGTAGTTACCACCATAGTTTTCTCTATTCGTACCAATATAGTAGTTACCATTTGCATCCGAATTACCACCACCAAAGTGTAATCTTGTAGATGATATTGAGTTGTATGCGTTGTAATCGAATCTACCACCAATAACAACTCTACCAATAAATTCAGCTTGATTCATACGAGAAGTAGAACCACCATGCCAATAATATCCAGTTGATTCTCTATCATAAAGAATGTTTACTCTAACATCGTTCATATACGATGTAGAAGCAAAATCACCATAGTAAGAACCATTGTTTCTATCGTAGAATCTATCAGCGTAGTGATATCCAACAGTTTCTCCACCATTTGAACGAGTTTTTATCTTCTCACTTCCATCGTGATACATTGATGTTTGTACATTGGTTGTTCTAACTGCCCATTGTCCATCTCTATTTAATAAACCGAAGTTAGCACCAGCTCCATCTGAGTAAACATATCCAGCTCTTGTACCACCACCAGTATAGAATTTGATACCACCGGTATTTGCATCACCAAACTTAAAGTTTAGGTATGAATCATTACCTTCATCATAGAACCTAACATTAGCGTTAAAATGTAATTGGTTTACATAGTTAATATCATTATTGTTCATATGGAACGCACGATACCAATAAACATATCCATTGTTATTGGTAATGTATCTCATCATTAAGGTATCTGAATTGGCGTTTCTCATATACCAAGAGAAAGTGTATCCACTATCCCAATACCAATGTGCACCATATGAAATACTATGATACCCACCTTCACCAAAGTATAAGTGAGAATCACCACTATCAGTAGCACCCACATATAACATATCGTTAATATGAGTTCTATCATCGTTACCATTACCTATTCGGTTTCGGTTACCATTTACATATAAGTTATTTTGTACAGTAGTTGTACCATTATTTACTTCTAATCGTTCACCACCACCAGTTACAACTCTCCATTGGTCTAAGGCGTGAAATTGAATATAGGTGTTTGTATCACCATCATGATAAATTCTATCATTTAAGTAGATATCCTCTACATCAAAGATTCTACCATTATCCATATATAAATCAGTACGGATAATCACAGAACCATTTACATCTAATCGTTGTGAAGCAGTATCATGCCCAATACCAACATTACCACCACTACCACAAACCATATAAACATTTTGATTTGCTGAATGTTGAATATGAAGTGGTCTTGATGGTGAGTAAATCTGGTCATAATTGATTCTTAAACCATTAGTAATACCAGATGTGTTGAACTCAACCCAATCTAATCGAGATGAAATACCTTGAAATCTAAGGATATCTGCTGGTCCATCATACTCAATCTTAGGTCCACCATAACCATATTGGTGGAATTGAATTTGTGGTTTACGAGAGTTTGTACCTCCGTTACCACTTTGAATTTGAATTGCAGTTGATGCAACAATAGATGGTTTGTTGAATTGTCCACTATCACCACCCCAATGTGCTTGTCCATCATTGTAGTACGATGAGTAATCGTTAACATAGTAATCGTATTCATCAGTATATCCACCTTTAGCAAATAACTGCCCATCTACTGCTAAGAGAGATGCCGTTCTACCATTACCACTATGCCACTTACCTAATCTCCAACCACTATTTTCATCGTTGTTGTTTGATACCGCAAATGTAATACCTCTATCATAACTAGCATCGGAATACATAGTTGTGATAAGTAAATCATGTGCCCGAGATGCATCTGCTGCTAAACCTGATGCTTGAGATTTTTGGTTAGCAGTACCAGTAAACCATGTACCATTACCAGCACCAATCCAGAACATTTGATGTCCTTGGAAGTGTAAATTTGTTTGTGCATTTTGACCAACTGAATCCCAACTTGATGAAGTACCCAAAATATGGTATTTTCCATCAAAGTCTAAAGTACCACTACCATATGCATTTCCACTAATAGTAACACCATCACTTCTAGTTTCAATTTTTGTTGAATTATTGTATCTTAACTGAACATATCCGTTAAGAGTACCATAAACCATCCACTCATTATTTACATCATTGTAGATACCCCAAGAATTAGAGTGGTCGTGCATAAACAGAACTCTACCATTAATTGAGTATCCACCCCAACCACCTCTAGTGGTTTTAGTTTCAACTGTACCATAGTTTCCAGTTACAGTATCTCTACCAATTCTAAATTCTTCAGTTGTACCATCGGTATAGAACTGAGTACCATAATCATTTTGGTGTCTGATTGCCCAACTTCCACCAGCATCTAAAATACCAATTTGATTAGAACTATTTGCGTAGAAAGAACCTCTTTCGGAACTTCCATTAGTTTTCATTCTAATTCTTATAGAAGATGCTGAATCTCTAGCAGTCCAAGATGCATCTGCATCTGAAACCCAATGTGCTCCAGTTGCTTGGTTATATAAACCTTCACCACTTTGGTTGTTTCTAAACCAACCATTGTTATAAATTTCGTTAAATGTTACACTATCCGTTGTACGAACATATTGGTTCATATTTGCAGCGTATGGATAGTTTGTAGAATCTAAGATTCTTCTCCAACCAGAATAGTTATCGTTATTCCATTGAGTTTTGTATGCTAAATCACCAGTATGTGCTGCGTATAATTGGAATGAATGGTTTGCACCTCTATAACTTATAACACCACCATAAGTGTACACACCAGTTGGTTGATTTGTGAATCCAGAGTTCAAGTTATTAACCTGAATATAGTTCATCTCACCAGCTGTGTTTGTCCAATCTTGCCAATTACCACTACTTAATGAACCACCATATGTAAATATACCATATCCACCTACTGAAGTACTTGTTCTGTAAAAGTTAGTAGCGTATAAATCACCAATATTAATATTCTGATTATACACAGCCGATACTTTCATAGTGATAGTTACCTTCTTAGAAGATGAAGGTTCGGATGAGTTTGAAATAGATGTTACTAAGTTTCTATCATCACCACCAGCATTTCTTACATGCACAGCAAATGAGTTCCAATAAGATACTCTTGGCCACCAAAATGCAAGTTTACCATTATAATCAAATACTTTCATTGTGGTAAACCCTGGTTTACCCATATGTAAACCACTATGATTTATAATAGTATTGTTATATAAGTAACCTTGAGCTGTAAATGAGAATGGTGTATCACCACTATAACTTTTACCAGTTGCTTCTAATACAAACGATGCCCCATTTTGAGTATTTGAAGTAATATCAGTTTGTACTAATGTTCCAGATGTAAAATCAGAACCAGAATGCTTTCTTGTGCTTACATAATTTCCATTTAATAAAAGATTATTACCAGCAATAGTTACATCACTGTTATTAACTTCTAATCTTTCCGTACCACCAGTTACAACTCTAAATTGGTCAGATGCATGGAATTGGATGTAAGTATTGGAATCTCCTTCATGAATGATTTGGTCTACACCAACAATATCATTGTTGTTCATATCAAGTGTACCACCTGATATACTAAATCCATTACTTACATAACTTCTTTCCCAAGATGAAATTAATGCTCTTACTGTACCATCATTTCTCCTTAACCTCATATCAGGGTAACCATTACTACCTACCCAAAAACCAGATGCGTTATCGTTACCAACTGCATTTGATACAAATATAAATGGCCATGTACTACTCCGAACTTCTCTAAGGTCAATAGCGTTATCACTTATGTTATTCAAATCCATATTGATAACATGGCTATTGATTTGTAAGTTTGTAGCTAATGTAGTGTTACTATTATTTACTTCTAATCGTTCACCACCACCAGTTACAACTCTGAATTGGTCTCCAGCGTGGAATTGAATATAAGTGTTTGTATCACCTTGACTGTAAATAGCGTTATCTAAATAAATGTTTTCAACAGTATTTAAATTACCATTTCCTAAGTTTAATCCAGCAAATGTTGGTGAATCGGATGTACGAACATCTTGATTCATTCTGAACGCATATGGAATATTTCCATCGTGTCCAATTGTTCTCCAACTTCCGTATGTTCCGGCTTGCAATCTTCTAAATCTCATATCATCTGAGAAGAAACTGATTGCTAATGTTGCACTATAATAATTTGATGCGTTACCATGTCCTAATCTCATCCCATACCACCAATTGGTATCAGGATTAAGAGTTGAGTTATTGATTGTGTTCCAATATTGGAAACTATTTGATTCAATTCCAGTATTTGATGATAATCGAGTTGCTGCATCAATAGAACCATTAATAGTACCATTTACAGTCAATCCATTTAAGTTTGAAGTTCCGGCAGGATTTAGATAGTATCCATCATCATCACTATCATAGTAAATTGGTGCGTACATTGCAACACCAGCATCTACGATTTTTGCTGCATCAATTGAACCTAAGTAAAGAATTGAAGATGCTTGGTTTTTATCACCATAGAAGGTAAACGTACCACCATGAGTCTGTCCTCTGAATGTTGGATTTCCATCACCCACATTGATATAAACATCAGCACCACTACCATCAAAGTATCCAAAGTTTGTAGTGTTTACATTTGTAGCATTTACTCTTGAGAAGGTTACAGTACTATTTGTTTTTACTGCTTGGTTTAAATAATCTGAGAATTGGTATCCATCCCATAAATCTGCATCTAATCCAGAACCAGCACCATCTGAAGTAGAAGTCCATACTTCTCTCCAACCCGGTGCATAACCACTACCTTGGTCATTGTATATGAATACTTTTCCAGCAGAACCACCTGTATTTGGTGCAATTGCTAATGCAGTAATATTTCCTCTTGTAGAATCTGATGAGTTATCAGTCCAAGTTATCCAAGATGAACCAGCAGTTTCAGTAAACCTACCAGCATCACCTAAGTTAAAGTTTCCAGCATAACTCCAAGAAGTTTTAAATACTGAACTATATGAATCAAATGCCCCATCACTTTCCATTTCGGAAATTAATCCAGCGGTTGTTGCTGTGCCAGTAAATGCTCTGGTTCCTAATGAACGAATATGGTCTAATGGAGTTGCACCTACATCACCAGCATCTATACCAGTTACCGTACCATTGACTGTTAAGTTGTTAAATGTTACATTATCAGTTGTACGAATGTTTTGGTTCATTAAATGAACTTCAGTAGCACCTTGTCCAGTATCTACTGTGTTTGAGTAGAATGTACCAGCAACATACATCGTATATGATGTATTTAATGTACCTTGTCCAAATGTAAAGTTACCACTTCCATTTAATCCAAATACTGCT
>Ga0181379_1001372_pt1 | contig 11489 bp, 8 predicted proteins | sample 2SPOviralmetaG_FD_130115 | JGI IMG/M metagenome (GOLD analysis project Ga0181379, IMG submission 130115) | Marine viral communities from the oligotrophic San Pedro Time Series (SPOT) site, San Pedro Channel, CA, USA - 2 SPOT_SRF_2009-07-10 | ecosystem: Environmental > Aquatic > Marine > Strait... | reverse complement strand
GTTTGGCTTATCTATTTAGCGAACAATATTATGGACCCATATCACGAATGGCCAATGAACGAAAACACATTTAATGATTATCTTGTCGATAAATATGCTGAACAATCTCAGCAAACCGGTGAAGATGTACTTGACTGGATCCGAGATGAAGCAAGAGATGAGAACATTATATATTACATAAAACAGGTATAACAAATGGCAGCTATAGATGATATTATATTGGCACCGGAATCGTTTCAGACGATTTATCTTCGTAGGGAAGACCGTGTTATTATGAGAACAGAACGTGGAGCAAAGATTATTATTAAGCGTATTATCCCAGAGGATTGGAAACCTTATAGAATCTATGACTATGAACTTGCTCTTAATGAAAAGAAAAAAGAAATATTTTTATTTGACAAGGCATTTGTAGGACAAATCAGTACCTCATTTCTCAACAGCATAAGCTCGGAATAATATAGTATGGAAGGGTTTAATCCATCAGCTTGTCAAATTGAAGAAGCGATAATAAGAAAACCTAATGGTGATACTAAGAATATTACCGCATTAATAGCAGAATTTGGCTTTAGTCAGTCAATCGAATCAATATCATATAAAGGTCAATTACAAATATATGATGGTGTGGGTGTTTTGGAAAACTTTGGACTGTTCGGTGAGGAAGAACTTGCAATTGTTGTAAAGGCATTTGGTCTTAATACAGTAGTAGAGCTTAAAACACAATTATACAAAATTGATAATATTAATAGAAGTGATGATGGTGGCTCATTAACATATACCCTACACTTTATTTCACAGACAAGTTATAAAGCAGAATTGCATAAAATCACTGAAGCATTTAGAGATAAAACTGGTGGACAAATTGCCACAGATATTTTTAAAAGATATTATAGTAAAATAGAAAAAGTAAACCCTAAAGATGACTTGTTGGGGGAAACACTACCCGCAGATTTTAAAGCCAAGAAATTTAAAATATTGTCAGATAAAGGCAGACGATTTTATTCGCAAGGATCTGATGGTAATTTACAGTTAATTATTCCAAATTATAGGCCATCAAAGGCATTAGAATTTGTTGCAGGTAAATCATTCAGTAAACAAAGTGCAAGCAATTCGTATAGATTTTTTGAAAATTTTGATGGGTACCATTTTGTGACTGATGAATTTTTAATGGAAAAGGCTAAGGAAAATTCCCAACAAATTAAAGATTTATATTATTTTCCTGTTATGTCAAAGAATCCTATAGAGGCCTTTGACCAAATAAAGAATCTGGAAAGTATTAGCCAAATGAGAAGAGTAAATACTGGAGAAGATTTATATTCCGGTGGATATGCAAATAAGGTTGTAGAGATTGATTTACTCCAACATAAGGTAGATTTTAGAACATTTAACTATTTGGATAATGTAAATTACTTTACTGGTGCTGGAAAATCTGCATTAAAAGATGATGTGCATTCAGAAGATTTTATTAAGGAAACCTTTACGGAAAAGAATGCAAGACAATTTATGGTATTCCGTGATTACTCTGGCCCTGGTCATATTGAAACTCCCGCGAAAGATAGGATAGTTCGAGGTGACCAATTTTATTCGGAAATTGTATCTAATAGAGTTGCATATAACCATCATTTAAATTCATCAAAAGTTGCTGCTACAATAAAAGGCAGGCTTGATATTCAGGCTGGACATGTTGTAGCTGTGATTATGCCAGAAGTCTCAATATCGGATGATAAAAATAAATTAAATAAACAAATGGGTGGTAGATATCTTGTGCATACGGCCACACAAACAGTTAAAGATAATACTCTTACAACACAGTTGACTCTTATAAAATATGGAAATACACAATAATGGATACTGCAGGCTTAACTAATCCTCTATTCTTTGTCGGTGTCGTTGAAAACATCGAAGATAAAAGACACGAAGGACGTGTACAAGTTCGTGCGTTTGGCACACACGGCACAAATAAAGAAATCGAAACTCCAGATCTACCTTGGGCAATTTGTGTGCAAGGAAATTATGACCCAAATAATCCACCACCCCCGCTAAATTCTTTTGTTTGGGGAGTGTTTATGGATGGTCGTAATGCTCAACACCCAATGATTTTAGGTTTAATACCTTCGCAATATGTGGAAGAGCATGACCCTGCAACAGCAGGCTGGGGTGTCATTCCGGAAAATAATGGAGCAATCCAAGCAAAAGGAATGACTCCAAAAGATATAGGTTTACCACAACAATCTAGATTGGCAACTGGTGAAAACTTAAACGAAACTTATATTCCCACACAAGAATTAAATAGAGTTCACGACCAAAAGGTTGGAGGCGAATCTGATACCTGGGCAGAACCAGGCTCTGCATACGCTGCCAAATATCCATATAATAGAGTAATAGAAACAGGTACTCATAGTATTGAATTGGATGACTCGCCGGGATCTGAACGAATTATGATTAACCATAAATCTGGTGCATATATTCAAATCGATGCCAAAGGTACAGTAACTGAACGTGCTGCAGCAGATAGATATGAAATAAACATTGGCACAAAGCATGAGTCGTCTGGTCATTCGACAGTTACGGTCAATGGTAACGCGCATGTGTACGTGAAAGGTAATAAGACAGAAGAGATAGAAGGCGACTATCGTATGCTTGTGCATGGTAACGCGGAATTTGGTGTCGGTGGCCAAATGAATCTAAATGGTGGTGAACAAGTTCAAATCCGAGGCGGTGATGTTAAAATTGACGCTAATGTAGGTGTATTAAATCTCTTCGGCAAAGAAAGTATTGTTGCTGACGGGGGTGAGCAAGTTATTGTCACAGGACAAAATGTGAATATTACATCGCTGCTTGATATGGAATTATATTCGACCCTTGGCATGAAATTTACATGTATTAATGATTTAACTGCAAGTAGTAATGATATTAATTTTAATGTTGGCTTTAAAGGCTTTAATATTTGGGGTATTGGTAATACAACAATTGATACACCGTTTGTTAAATCCATTGGTGTAGTGCAGGCTACTGCTGTATCTTCCCTCAGAGGAGATTTTGCAACATTAGGTGCTCCATTACCAATTAGCTCAGCGCCGGGAAGTCCTTGTGCTCCTGGTCCTGGAAGAACACCTCCATTAAATATACCTTCAGGTCTATTCTTTACTTTACCAGAATTAAATTTTGCAATCCCTGCATTATTTGCTGGCTCTCAAACTAAAATGCCAGAACCACCATCCAAATCTACTAACATAATGCCGGGTGGTTATTTTGCAATGGGTTGGGCTGCTGGATATGTTTCTCCTATTGAAGATGAAGCAACTGATATTGTGAGTAAAATTAAGGAGATATTATTCTAATGGCAACCTCGAATTGTATTGATGTAACTGACCAAGTCACAATGAATAAACTCGGGCTTGGGCCGGGAGTTAATTTAAATGATAAAGGCGAATATACCTTAAATCAGATTGATGTATTTGCAGCACAATTTATTGAGAATATGGATTCCGATAAGGAAGATAATCCGGTTGGAATTTTATACAATCAATATGGTGACGATTTATATAAAGCAAGCGATTATATTAATGCATTACAAAGTACTCTTACCGATGGTGATTATCCTTCTTTAGACAGGAGATGGTCAACTGGTAAGATTACAATTGTTGAATTTGCAGATTTTATAAACTCTTATAACTATACACCAGCTGGTGTTTTAAATAGTGATTTAACAAAACTCGCCAGAACATTGGATTCATATTATGCTGATACATTTGATGAGAGTGCATTGGGTGGTTTCTGTGCATTAATGCCACAAATTTTTGGTCAAATCGATGCCTTCTTTACATTGGTTGGTCAAATAGAGGATGCAATTGCAGATACATTGGCGTTTATTAATAAAATTAGATCTTATGAATTCTTTTCAAAGGAAGCAGAAAAGCAATTAGTTAAACAACTTATAGAGGAACTTAAAAAGAAAGTTGGAGATGTAATTGACGATATTATCCAAGAGGTTCAGGACGCAATAGAAAACTTTAGTATTACTGATATAATAGGTGATATAGAAACCTTTTATAATAAAAATATAGCAAAACCTGTAATGACAGCAGCGTCACAATCTTGTGCTTTCTTTACTGATGAAAATAAAAAGACATTTAAGGAAAAGATAATTGCGTTAATAGACTATTTTGTCAGTCTATTTGAAAGCCCTAATTTGGAAGCTATCCAAATGATGATTTCTCGTTTCTGTGCCTTGGTTTCTAATGTGGAAGCGTTGGTTCGCGACATTAAAAAGCCTTTAGACGATTACACATTGCGATTTACAACAATTACAAATAGACTTAAAACGATTTCAAACATTAATACATCGACCGCAATAAGAGCAGGAGCCATAAGATATTCTCCAGCTGTTCGGAAAGATAAAATAAATAGATTGGAGGCACGCTGGACTGACCCTGGAGGAAGTAATTTCACACCGTCAGGCAACGCACCTCAAAATGTGCCAGAACCAACAGCTGCTGAATATGCTGATTTACCACCTTGTGGGCAAGTATTTAAGGGTGCTAATGACAAGATAAAACTTGAAGGCGATTGGATGGACGAAAAGGAAGGAGTTGGTATCTACGGATATACAAGAATCGACCTTGATGTTAAAGTTTACCTAATGAGAGTTCAAGAAGAAATAGGTGGCACATTTACTATTAATTATGGTTGGACCAGTAAAGCTTATAATAAGAAATTAAAGGGCAATGAAAATAATGCTCATTTAAGCGGATTGGTTATAGATGTTAAAAAAGACATGGCCGATGTTGATGCATTTATAGATTCGGCACTTAAAAATGGATTTAAATTCGCAAAAGAATATGATAAATCCATTCATTTAGATATAAGAGAGATACCAGGACAATGACAGTAGATGTTTTCACACCCAGAACCAAAAAGGTCAATTTATATTCTGACTTTCATAAAGACCTGCGTGTCAGTCCTATATCAAAAGACCTTGCATTAATGAAGGACGAAGACTCAGTAAAACAGTCAATTAGAAATCTAATGTTAACTGACCCAGGCGAAAGACTTATGCAACCAAACATAGGTGGTGGTATTAGGGAATTGTTATTTGAACAAATGACTCCCGGTACATTAAAACTTATGGAAGAAAATATTGTTGATACCATAGAGATATACGAACCAAGAGCAGAACTTATAGATGTGCGTGTGATTGCAGGCTTAGACGATACACACGTAAATATTAGTGTATTATTTTCGGTGCGAAACGAAGAACAACCTATTCAGTTAGACGTTATTTTAGACAGGACAAGATAAAAATGGCCAATCCAAAAACCCCAATTACAGAACTTGACTTTGATAGTATTAAAAGTCAACTTAAAACATATTTAAAGACACAGACGCAATTTAAAGATTACAATTTTGAAGGTAGTAACCTATCAGCTATGCTTGATGTTCTTGCTTTTAACTCGTTTCAAAATAATTTCTATACTAATATGGCAATTAATGAAATGTTTCTTGATTCGGCTGTACTTAAAAATAGTATAGTTTCTCATGCTAAGGAATTAAACTATATTCCAAGGTCTCGTAAATCTGCAAAAGCAACTGTAACAGTAGAAATTACAGACCCAACGCTTGAAGATTCCACTATAACGATTCCACAATATAGTCAATTTACAGCAACATATCAAGGTGAAACATATACGTTTGTTACTGACCAAGTATATGTTGCAAAAAGAGTTGGTGTTGGTCAATATACTGCTGAAAATGTAGATATCTACGAAGGCCAAATGTTAACCAGTTTCCAAAGAGAAGGCTTTATTGTAGATGCTGATGGTGTTCTTAGAGTTCAGCTAACAAATAGTGAGGTTGATACCGACAGTATTGTAGTATTCGTTGATGCGGAAGCCACTGAGGACCAAAATGTGTTTACAAAGGCAACAACAATATTTGGTGTCGGTCCTGATGATTTAGTATTTTATTTAGAACCATATCTTGATGACAGATATGCAATTTATTTTGGTGCGAATAAATTTGGTCTACAACCTGAAGAGCAGGAAGATGTTCGTGTAAGGTATCGTATTTGTTCTGGTGAAGAGGCTAACGATGCTTCATCATTCAGTACATCATTCCTTGAAGGCGCAACAATTAATGTTGTAACTACCAGTCCTGCTGCAGGCGGTGCTGATAGAGAAACAATGGAGAGTATTAGATATTTTGCTCCTAAAGCATTACAGATTCAGGAACGTGCTGTAACAACATCTGATTATGAAATACTATTAAAACAAAGATTCCCTGAAATTACAGCTGTATCTGCATACGGTGGAGAACAATTAGATCCACCTCAATATGGTAAAGTTGCCATATCAGTTTATCTTGCAGACGATACAACGCTTATTTCATCTTCACTTTCTGCTGGATATATTAATTATCTTTCCTCAAAATCACCATTAGGTATTGAACCTTTCTTTGTTCAGACCAAATTTATATATGCAGACGTTACTGTTAACTCAACATATTCAACAAAGAGAACTGAAAAATCAGAACCTGAACTTGAAAGTTTAATTAGAGCTCAAGTACAAAGTTATTCAGACACAAATTTAGAAAATTTTGATACAACACTTCGTTTATCAAAACTTAATGCTCAGATTGATTTGCTTGATGAAGGTATTGAAAGTAACAGTATTGAGATTATGCCTATTATTGAATATGCTCCAGTTGCAAATTTTGAAACAAACCCAACATTTAAATTTGATGCAGAATTAATTAAACCATATCCATATAAAAGTACAAACGGTTTTGTAGATTACAAACCTGCTATTAAGAGTAGTGTTTTTGATGATAAATCTGGAACTTGTGTATTTTTACAAGATGATGGTACTGGTATTATGATGACAGTAACAGACGATATCTCAAACCCACAAATTATCAACCCAGCTGCTGGTACAGTAAATTATAAAACTGGTGAAGTCAAACTTACCAAGTTTATTGCAAGTGCATATACTGGCGCAGGAATTAAAATAACTGCAAGGTTAAAAAATAGTGATGTTGTTGCTCCAAAAGGACGAGTGTTTATTATTAGAGACACGGACGTAAAAGTAGTAATGACAAATGAGTCTACTGGATTATCAGCCTCAAACAATACAGGAACTGGTGCGACAACATCGGCATCTAGAAATTCTGGTAGTACTGGTGGTTCAAGTTCCAGTTCATCTGGATCCGGTTATTAATTAGGAAAAATTTATGGCAACCCAAGGCGAGATAGAAAAAAATATAGCCTTTTTCATTAAACACCAATTCCCTGGTATTTACAGGGAGGAAGGTTCTGAGCTCGTCCAATTAGTAGAAGATTACTATAAGTTTGCCGAGACACAAACAAATCAACACGTACATATTTCTCGTAGGTATAGTGAATATAGAGATGTAGACACAACACTAGCAAGTATGATTGTGTTTTTCCAAAAGAAATTCCTTTCTGACTTGCCTCTCAAATCAGATGTTATTAAGTTTATTGTTAAAAACATCCAAGATCTCTATCGCAGAAAAGGAACACCAGCTGGTATTGAACTATTCTTTGGTATTTTCTATGAGGAATTTGATGTAGACATTGTCTATCCTGCCAAGAAAATGTTTAAGGCTTCTAATAGTCAATGGAGTCAAGGAACGTATCTTCAATTATATCCAAACTCAGGTATATTCTTTTCAAAGACAGATAAACGATATGAATATAGTGATTTAATTTCTCGTAATATTACTGGTTCGGCTTCTGGTGCAAAGGCAGCTGTAAGTAAAATTAACTTTGTTGTATTAAATGGTATTCAAACTCCTATCATTTATATTGATGAATTAAGAGGCTCGTTTACTCAGTATGACGAATTAATTGTTAACATTGCTGGAGAGGTTATAACATTTGGTCGAGTAAATGGCTCATTAAGTGCTATTGCAATTGATGATGACTATCCAGGAACGACAGGAAATAAAATTGGTGATGTATTTGATGTAACGTCAGAATTTGGTGGAGGTGGTAAAGCTGTTGTCACAGAACTATCAGATAAAATTACTGGTGAAATTGATTACACACTTGATAATGGTGGTTATGGTTATACTATAGCCAATACAAAACTTTTGGTTTCCAATCAAACCTTGGTTGTGAATAACCCAAATAAAGATTTTATTATTTACGAAACACTACAAGATAGTGCCGGCAACGAAGGTATTATTATAGGACAAGATGAGAATACTATTGGTGTAAGAATAGACCGTTCGGTAAATGCTCTTGCAGAATTTGATCTCACTCGACCTATAAGCACTATTGACCGTGCAACAAATATAACTCTTAATCCTGCTTTGGTTTCAGCATTTAATGATACCTCACCTGGTGTTTTATTTCCAGATGGAGGCAATGCAAATACCAATGTTATAGTTTCAGGTTTAACAAATACTTCTCAGGCGTATGTAATTACTGACCCAATCGCGCCACATTTAACAACGGTACTTAATGCTGCTGATTTTGAACCACCAGCAATGACCGGTACAGCATCACCAGTTAATTTAACTACTCCACTTGAAGATGCATTTGATATACAAACACTTACGATAGGAAAAATTTTAGGCTTTGATAATATTAATGTAGGACAAGATTATACAAATAGTGTATTCGCCAGAGCAAGAGATGAAGTGTTTAAAAACTTCGAGCGAAAGGACCAAATTTTAAGATTTACAGAACCTGGTATTGCTGGTAACTTTAGTGTTGGCGATATTATTAATGACCCAGATGATGCTGGTTTGGAAGGACAAGTTCTTGCACTTGACACAGAGTTTGGTGCAATTACAGTAAGACCTTTTGATTATTATGGTTTTAATAATACAACTAATATTGCTTTAGTAAATGGTGATTCATATCCTGTTGTTGGTGTTTCAGTTGATTATAGTGCCAGAGATTATGGTGATAACGCAATTGTAGATGCTGATACGGAATTTAAAGAAGGTAAGATTAAAGCTGTAGGAATTGAAAATTCAGGTTTGGGTTATGTTCATGGTAAAATTGCAAATCTTGTAAACGAGGATCTTGAAATACAAGCTCAAGGAATTCTTGCTGCAAATACACAAGGTGTCACATCCGGTTTCTGGGCCGACCAATCTGGCCATATTAACGGTTATATTGAGAAAGGAACAACAACCACAACGGAAATACTTCCAACACTTGATTTTTCAACTGCATTGGATGTAGTTATAGGTGGCGGTGACCCTGCAGGAAGTGTTGCTGGTTTAACATCGGCATTTGATACTTGGGTAACGACTACAGCATCAGATGGATTTGCCTTCGGTGATATTAATAAGGACGGTGTAATAGATGCAAGTGATTCTGCAGAGTACTTATTATTAGCCAATACCGCAACAGCAGAGGCTGCTTCAAGTACAACACGATGGAATAATATTATAGGACCAAGTTTAAGAGTTCAGCCTTGGTATTCACAGATGGAAAATATTGTCTATAATGTTACAAATAGTACTACTATTGTCTCACAGGATTATTTTGAATCTGGCCAACGAATTCAGGATAGTGATTTCTTCCAAGAATATTCATACGAAATTAAAACAAAACTAGGCAGAGAACGCTACGAAAAACTATTAAAAGAAAATGTACATTTGTCCGGCTCAAAAATGTTCGGCAATTTCATTTATAAAGTAAAAACAGACGGCAAAACAAAACAAAGATTCTTCAGGGCATTTAATGATGATGGTTATGGTTCACCATTAGATATAGCTGACCTACAAATTTTGGATGCCGGTATTACAAACTTCACAATCGACACAACATATGTAACAGCTGACCATGTCAAAGGTGGTGGATATAATGGTCCAACAACTACAGACCCAGCAGATATGGCTATTAGTGATGTGAATGGTAATTATCCAAGTACAACAACAATAACGGTAACATAATATGCCAACGATAACTATTACTTCAGACGGTGACCCTTATCCAGCTAAGGCTGGTCGTTCAACGTTAACGAATGACGGCACAACAGCTCGAGAAGGTTTTGGTGGTAATAACCAAATAACTGACCAAAATCATAATTTTGTATTTGAATATAGAGCAGGAACAAATACCTCCAATCCATCTCCTACAACTTTAGGTGCGATGGGTGTTGCAAATAATGGAGCAGTGTTATTTAATCCTAGCGCAGCCCCTGGCAATTTACCAGGAGGAAATCAAACTCCAAATTTTGGTTGGACTTTTAATGCTGTTTTTAATGAAGCGTCTTATGGTGTAGATGCTTGTGGAGGCCATCCTGAACAAAATGGTGAATATCATTATCACTCTGGTGCATTTTTAACAAATTGTTGGGACACAAAACTCTCTTCTGGAACTGCATATTATAATGATACCAATTTTAATGGGGATAATTTTAGACATACTGACGGACACAGCAAAGTATTAGGTTGGTGTTTTGACGGATATCCTTTATATGGCCCATACGGATATCAAACACCAGATGACTCAGAAACAACAGTGGTACAAATGTTATCCAGTTGGAGAACATTAGCAGCTGAAGGCTCAAATAGAGGCTTTACATATTCACAAATCCCAGCTGGGAGTTTTGTTCAAGATCACGAATACGTTTCCAGTTTAGGAACATTAGATGAATACAATGGCAGATTTTGCCTTACCCCAGATTACCCAGGCGGAACTTACGCATACTTTTTAACATTCGCCAGTGGCGATTTTAACACTCCAGTATTCCCTTACATATTTGGTTTGAGTACAAAAGAGCAAAGAGATGTTACAGGGGCTTAATATAAATATACAATTAAGGAATTTAATTAGAGGACAACATGGCTAAACAAACAATTAATATCGGCGCATCTGCGAACGACGGGACAGGTGACCCGCTCAGAAATGCGTTTGATAAAGTAAACGATAATTTCAACGAAATATATTTTGGGGCAGGAAGTGGTAGTAGTATTACTAACTTCTTCGATTCAAATGGAAATTTGGATCTAGTAGGCAAGCCTCATAAAATAACATTTTTATATTCTCAATATGCTGACCTACCTACAGCAAGCACATATCACGGCGCGGTCGCACATACACATGATACTGGGTCATTATATTATGCCCACGGTTCATGGAGAAAATTACTAGCTGATAATTCCCTTAATGATATCACAAGTTATACTGACCCTCTAAGCAAACATGTTTATTTAGCCAATATCACCAATACCGAAACAGCTGATTACGTCCTCAAAACAAATGCTGATGGTACATATACTTGGGCTGAAGGTGGCTCTGGTGGAAGTGGCGATGTTAACCAAAATGCATTTAGTTCTATTGTAGTTGCTGGTTCATCAGATGTTGTGGCAGATAATGCGACAGACTCATTTACACTTATTGCTGGCTCAAATGTAACTCTTTCAACCAATGCAACCAACGATGCAATTACAATTAATGCTTCAGCTGGTGGTGGAGGAAGTGGTACTGACCTCAATAGTTTATCAGGTGG
>Ga0181379_1001365_pt1 | contig 11495 bp, 10 predicted proteins | sample 2SPOviralmetaG_FD_130115 | JGI IMG/M metagenome (GOLD analysis project Ga0181379, IMG submission 130115) | Marine viral communities from the oligotrophic San Pedro Time Series (SPOT) site, San Pedro Channel, CA, USA - 2 SPOT_SRF_2009-07-10 | ecosystem: Environmental > Aquatic > Marine > Strait... | reverse complement strand
TCAGCAAATATGACACAAATGGGCCTAGAACTTACTTCATCAGGTGCTCTGTCAGGAAATATTCTAATTTTCTCTCAGCGTATGTCTAAAGTTTAATTTTATTACAAATTAATTTTTAATTTATTTTTTATTTTTTTTATGTTTAAATATATTATAATTAAATCTAGTTATAATATAAAATGGAAAATATTAAATATCATAGAGTTGTCCCTGAAAATAATTCAAGTGCTGGTTTTACTGAGTTCGATACTATTGACTGGCTGCTAGTCGCAGATGGTCGCAAACTAATGAGAAATAGTATTCGTGTTGAAGCAGATTTAGAAGTCTTTACAACTGGAACCACAAGGAAAACAGCAGCCGCTGATCTTCGTGTTTCTAATCTTATTGGAGGTCATGCTTTCTTTGAAAGTTGGACTTGTGAAACTCAATCTGCAGGAGTTCTTCAAAATCTTCAAGGATATCCTAGATATCAAAATATGATTGCTTCTGCTACTCTTGATGCTGATGATTTATGTGATGCAGGTATGCAGGCAGAACTTCGTAACCCTTCAGGTGAAGGTGTTGGTGCTTGTCTTGAAGAATTGGTATCTTATAATGATAATGCTAGTCATGCTGTTTTAAGAGATGATGCTTCTATGTCTATTAAACCGAATTTTTGCTGGAATTCTATGACTGGTGATTATTCATTCAGTAAAAATGGATATATTAGAATTTCTTGTAATCTTGCTAGAAACAATCACGCACTCTATGGAAGAAATGCCGCTGCTGATTGTTCTTATAGACTTAAAAATGTTGTTATTAAATTTGTTAGTGTGCCTGATAATGGAGCACAAGAAAAACTTTTAATGAAATCTTACGTATCAATTAAATCAACAGTTCAATCTACAGACAGTAACATTCAAGCAAGAGTTCCTTCTAAAGCAGTTTCTGGTGTTACTATTTCTTTTTTAAAACAAGATGATGAAAATAATAATAACTTAGTTGATTCTAATGCTCTCCAAAGTTTTAAGCAACTAGATGAAATTATTTATCTTTTTAATAACAGTCAGTCTAACGGTGTTACATATCCTTTATCTGATAAAGGTGATATGCTTAAAAAAGCACTTGAAAGTGTTCAAGATGCTTCACACAATCAAGCTAAAGGAAATAAACTCGCTGCTAATAAAGGTTATTTGCTCGGTTTAGATTTCGCTGAAATGGTTGATTTAAGTGGTCAGCGGTTTAGTGTTCAGTTAAAATCATCAGATGCTTCTCTATCTACTGCTCCAATGAACGCCTACCTATACTTTCACGAATTATTAAGTCTTTAAGAATTCTATACATTAATTTTTAATTTTTAAATTTTTCTAAAAAATATATCTAGTATTAAAAAAATAAAATTAGTTAATTAAAAAAAAATAAAATAAAACTATATTATAAATAATAAAATTTAAAATGGCTCTTTATTCAGGTAGTTTAAAAACACATATTTTAGATGATGTCTCATTTAATCAGAATCGTGTAGAATTTCGTTTTGATGCTGATACAATGTATTATTCAAATATTAGACTTGTTGATCTAGGTGTTAAAGGAACAGCAACATCTTATAATCCATTAGCAGGGGTTTATGGTTGTATTAAACATATACGCCTTTTAGACGGCAGGAAAGAAATTGATAGTATGAGATTTGCTAATAGATATTTAGCGTGGAATAATCTACTTGCTTCTAATAGTCACAATAGAGATTATGAAGGAAGACTTACTAAAAATGAAGTTGGATATTCTATGGCAGCAGAACAAGTTATTATTCCTGGTTGCACTCCTAATCCTGCTAGTAAAGACGAAAGTTCTAGTATTGATGCTGTTGGTTTAGTTGCTTCACTTGGTTCTCTTGACCTCAGGAAATGCTTACCGATCCTTAATAAACTGATGGTATTAGATACTGCTTTGTTTGAAAATTTAAAAGTGGAAATTGAATTCGAAAGCGATGCTCGTAATTTCATCGTAGAACAAGCAAACGCATCAACAAAAATAGCTTGTCTTCTTATTGCTGATGAAATCACAGACCCTAAATTACAAGAAGCAAACCGCCGAGCAATGGGCCCTATTGTTTGGAATACTATAGATCACGATTCATTTCTTGTTCCTGATAATAAAGTAGCAGCAGGTGCTTTAGCAGCTGATGGTGATAGTTTAGTTCAGTCTGTATCACATAAAGTTAATGGATTTGATAATCGTGTTGTTGATAGAATGGTTATGATGAAATGTTATTCAGATAAAACTAAAGATCTAGTAGGTACTGCTGTTAGTGGATTTGGTAATATGGGCAGTAAAGCACAATTTCGAGAAAAAGTCAATGTTACTAAAAACGGTGGTAGATTATTTGCTGGTGATGGTTTAGAGAAAAATGCTATTTCTGGTATGCTTGCTGATACATTTGGAAGTATTAATATCGCACCTTTCCAGGATAAAACGGCTGTAGGTTTAGATAATAAACACACCAACTCAGCACACTCTGAAGGCGTTGAAGCAAGATCAACTAATGACCAAAATAATAAAACAGGACAAGCTGCTTATATTGGTTTTAGTCTCCAAGATAGAATTAATGATTTACAAATTGAATATGAAAGAACTAATTTAAAAGACACTGAAACTGTTCAAAAATATAATGAAGGTTTAGAAGTTCATCTTTATGGAGAATGTTCAAAAACTTTCATCCCTGTTAAGGGAGGCAATTATCTTATTAAATATAACTAGATACTTTTTAAAAATATTTTATAGTTTTTTTTAAAAAATAAATATATTACTAAATATTAAATAATAGAAAAAATGGCAGCACCAATAACAGAAGAAATTCTTTTAGAGTTAAGAGAACTAAATAGTAACAGTCAGAAGAAAAAAGATATAAATGATGTTGAAATTGCTGGTGATTTTCAAACTACTTTAAATCAAATGGTTACAATAGAAGAAGGTGATGAAATATCAATCAAATCTTGCTTTATTGATAGTGTAGAAGCAAATGCTGGTAAAATTCATATAGGAGCAGATGATGCTACTATTACAGTTGATAGTGGTTTATATCTTTTTGATTGGGGTTTTGCTGATACAACTAATACATATAGTAGTCAGAGGTTTCATTTTGATGCAACAACAATACCTTCAGGAAAACCCTATTATTTAGCAGAAACAAATGCTAGAGATACTTCATTAGATGAAGTGTTTAGTATGATATTTTATGCTGACCCTGGAGGAATAGGAGATTGGAATGCTGTACCAACTGCTGAATTTTATTTAGAATATAAAGATAAAAATGATGTTGTTAAACCTGTTCATTTTTCTATAAAAAAAAAAGATATTAAAGTGCAAGGAGAAAATAATCTTTTTTTTTTAAATAGAGAACTTCTTAATAATGATTTAAGTTTGCCTTATTTAGTAAAAACAAATACTTTAACTTCATCTTCAGACGCTAAACTAACAAAAAAAATGACTGATAGCGGTGTGTATCTTGTTCCTGGTGGTTTTGCTGGACCATCTCAAGCAGTTGAAATACACCAAAAAACTAATATCCCTGCTGATGGTAATGATGTCTATACACCTAAAGTATTTACTACTAAATTCACTATACCTGAAGGTGATTATACGGCTGTAGATTTAGCAGAATTATTGAGTGATAGATTAAGTCAAATTAAACCAATTGGACAAGATTATTTAACTGGAACATTTTCAGATAGTAATTTCTTATATGGTAGTAATCAATTACTAGTTGGAGCTGAGCAACCTAAATATGTTGCTAGTGATGGCAGTGATGTTGTTACTTTTGCTGGTGGTAATAATTACTGGGTTGGTTCTAGTCAGGTAGGGGTTGTATTTAATGAAGATGTTAATAAATTTACATTCCAAAGAACACATTCATCATTATACAGTTCTACAGGGTTACAAGTAATTAAAAGTCTTGGAAGTGGTGCTAAAAGATATTTTGCTAATAAAACAGGTGGTATTTGGTTCAATAATTTACAACCTGTTAGTTTATGGCAGGATAAATTAGGTTTTGAACTTAATCACGCCTCACCTACAAGTGTAATTATTAGAGAACAAACTGCTACTGCTGCTACTACATTAGGTGCTTTGAATGGTGATTTTTTTTATACGTTACCTTTAATTGAAGGTGCTAGCGTTACTGGTGATGCTCTTGATTTAGATAGTTTAATATTTAAAAAAGTAGATGCTAGTAAGAATCAGTATTTTGATGAAGCACCTACCAATTTCGCAACAATTGAGACAGCAGGAGCCGCTACTGTTAGTATCTTTGCTAAAGATAGTTTTAATACTACTGATGATGATATTAATACCCCTTACTATCAAATTGAAGTTGATGTTGGACAACAAGGTAATAAGAAATATGGAGCAAATAAATTTAATAATAAAATATCTGCTATAATAAGTCGCTACTATTCGAGTGATTCTTATAGTTCATCTATGGACAGTTCGGGTTCATTCTCGTATATTCACAAGGGGCAACCCTTCCAAATATCAAAAGCAAATGTTAGAATTCTTGGACCTGAAGGGAATTTAGTATCAGGTATAGGTACTGATAACACTATATTCGTATCTATTATAAAACGAAAATAAAAAATTAAAAAAAATTAACCATTCCAAAGAAATCTAACACTCCAATAGTTAGGTGAATATTTTAATTTATAAGTTAATTCACCCTTTTTATTCTTTATACCTTTTGCTCTTTTTAAATAAGATTGTCTTCTTTTTTCATCTTTATGTTGTGTAAAATCTTCATATCTATTATCTCCAAAGTGTATAAGTTTCCTTTCACCATCTTTTAAAACATACACTGAAAACTTTTTAAAACCTTTACCTTTATATTTGAAAGGTTTATTTAATTCTTCCATATTTAATATTATACTAGATTTAAAAAAATAAAAAAATATAAAAATCATTCTAGTACATTAATATTTAGAGAATTACTTTTTAATTTTGATTTAGCATTTTGAATATTTAAAACTGCTAGAGTATTATGTTTTTTATTATGTCTATGACTACCATACTTAATATGAGAATAATTAGAAACACAACCACATATGCAACCTATTTTTTTATTCATATTAGCACAGATTAGGGTTCTATTCTTTTTATAAAATTCTTTTGCTTTTACATTAGATTTATCTCTGTTTTTTTCACTCCACCTCTTAATACATTGTTTAACCTTTTCAGGGTATTTCTTTTTATATCTTTCATTATAAATACGTTGTCTTTCAGGGTGTAACTTCTGCCAAGATTTGCATGTTCTATTAGGTACGTTTTTGTTACAAGTAGGTTTTAACTCTTTAATAAAAGATTTTTCAACTTCTCTATATTCGCTGGCATTAGTCCAACGAGGTATAACACATAAAATAGATGATTCAAAATTATCTAGTCCTCCGTTTTCTCTCATCTCTTTATATAATTTTCTGTTACTATTAATAAAATCGTTTTTGTGTGTATTCAATCTAGACTTATAATTTAGAGTAGAACCAATATAAGAAATCTTTTTAGTCGCATCTTTACATTTAATAATATAGATAACAGCAGGTGTTTGACTACTAGACATTATTTTTAAAAATTGTTTATTGTATATATAGATTATACCTAGATATAAAAAATTAAAAAAAAACCGCAATAACTATTTAATTAAACAGTTGTTAATTTTGCTTTGAGTTCTTCAATAACGCCATCCTGAACGTTTTTATATAGAACAATACTATCTTTAATATCTTCTTTAGTTTCCTTCTTATATTCTCTGTCATTTGAAGTATCGCATAAAATACTATTATTATCTTTTATTGTATCTAGTCCTTTTTTTTTAATCATTTCAATTTTATAATTTCTTTTAACAGTATCTCTAACTAGAACAGCATCAAGAACATCTATAATAGTAGGAAGTGAATACAGATTTATCATATCTTTAATCTTATTACAGTCTTCGCAGATATAACGAGTAACCGACCATTGATTGCATAATTTACAGGTAAAGAACATTTTAAAATAATATAATACTAGATAAGATTTTAATCTTAATATATTATATAAAAATGATTAGTGCTAATCAAAGAAAATTAACTAAAGAACTTATACCTGTTGAAAAACCAAAGAAAAAGAAAACACAAAAAGAATTGTTTGAGAAGGGTAAAGACACAGAGAAGAAAAAACAAAAGAAAAAACCAACTACATTTAAAGAGAAATTTAATAAGAAACATAACCAACCATTAAATAAAAGTAATAGTTTAAAAGAGATAAGTGACTTATCAGGATATGAACTAAAAGGATTAAAGAAGATTGTAGAGAAAGGAGAAGGTGCTTATTTTAGCAATCCTCAATCAGTTCGTCCTCAGGTTAAATCTGCTAGACAGTGGGGGGTAAGCAGACTCTATGCATCTATATCAAAAGGAAGTAAGTCTGCTAAAATAGATAAGGATCTATTAATTAAAAAATAGATGTAAAGTTTTTAAAAATTTTACATCTTTTTATTTGCTTAAGTGAATTAATTAAATCTCTTTTAATTTAGGAGGTCAATGATGTAAAATAAATGAAAATTTCGCAGAATGATGTATTATTTTTGTTATTTATGCGTTATGATGCTTTTTCTTTGTTATTTTAGACGTTTTTCTGTGTTTTTATCCATTAAATGACACCCCCTACATAATAAATTTATAAATTTATTATAATTTACTGTGTTTTTATTGTTTATTTTACATAAAAAACGTCTAAACCCCTAAAACATACCAAAACTGTAAAATAAATGAAAATTTTACATAAATAAACAATAAAATTTAATAGTATCTAAAAAATATTTGAAAAAATAAATAATAAACCTGTAAAATAAATGAAAATTTTACATCTAGTTAATTTTTTTGTTTTCTAATTAAAACATTTACAGAAGATAAACCAACAGTTCTTATAGGTGCTAGGTCTGTTGTTAATACTCGTAATTTAATATTTCTTAATGATATTTTGAATTTATTTTTAATAGATACATAATATAAAGTATTAGGTTCATATTGTAATACACCTGTCCTATTATTAATAACTTGTTCTGATATTGGTATGACACCTAGAATATTTTTTCTACCTCCTCCAAAACTATCATAACTATCTAAACTTATATTTAACATTTCTATAATATAATTATCTGAATGAACTACGTTCTGAAATGTGGAAGGGGCTATTATTATAAAATCACCAACTGTAGAATTAAAAGCAACATTAGCAAAACCTAAATAATTTGCTATGCTTTCTGCAGGAAATGTCAATGACTTTAATGTGATTGGATTACCTCTATTAGATGGAACACTTCCTAAATCTGCTATAACATCTTCATCAACAAAATCAACTGTTTCAAAAGCAGCAGTGCTAAATGGTGAGAAATTAATTCTATTGGTTACTGTTTCGTTAATCTCTTGTTTTCCTAAGCAATAAAAAACAGGATAATATTTTTTAGTAAAGTCGTGAGGATGACTAGCGATTAAATTTTCTATGTCACCATTTTGATGAACTATTAATTTAATATTACCTTCTGATAATTGTATCTCCATATAATCATTCGTTGATGCTGTTGCTACTTCATATCTTAAAGGGGTAATAGCACTATTCGTAAATCCTTGTGTTGGTGTTTGAAACACATAGGGTCTTGTAGCATCTATAGCAAGTCTTAAACAATAATCTAAATCATTAAAAACAATAGTATTATCTTTTAATTTTTCTATTTGTGTTGTCAATCCAATACCTATACCACTATGACCTGCATCAGGTGAAGCTAAAAACTTCCTAATTCTAGAACGAACTACACCGCATCCGTTAGTAAAAGGTTTATCACCAAAGGCATAAGAATCCGCTAGTCTTCCTGTCCTTGATTCTGTTGTTTGGTGTAATCGTTGGTTATTATTAGTTGTACTCATATTAACTAATGTACAGTCTCCACCTGCTGTAACATTAGCAAAAGGTAACCGTTTTGTTTCATATTGTAATTTATCATCAGTATTTAAACTAAATAACAATTCACTACCAAATTCAATAGCAGCTTTAACTGATAATTTACTATTTCCTTTTTCATTTAATTGTTTTAATAAATCTGTTGTATGTGTTTTAGAATATGTTCCGTGATCTATAATAATTTCTTTTTCTCCACCAAAGCCTGCACCTGTTATATTTTGTATTTGGAATTTAATAGTATCATTTGATGTATCAACAATAACATCTGTATTATCTCGTTTTAATGATACAGACTGCATAGCAATCTCACTATCTTCTTCTATTAATATTTCATCTTGGAATTGACAATCAAATATAGCGGCATTATCAAAACTATGTAGGCGAATTAATTTTTTTGAAAAATCCATTTTTTTTATTACTAGATATAATAATTAATAAGATTTAAAAATTTAAAAAAATACATAATAAAGAATAATATAATATGATTGTATTAATGTTTTGTATTGTTTATATTCCATTAATTGCTTTAATCCATTATACATCAAATGGTTTTAAATGGTATTAAACATATCTACGTTTATCTGTTAATGTCGCCCTTAAAGTGATTGTTGCTGTGGAACTATCCGCATTATATATTTTAAAATATCTAGGATTTGGTAAATTAAGCGGTGTATCTTCTTTTATATAATAAGCACCACCTACCGTAGATGTTGCTAGGGTTGATATATGGAAATATACGCCATCACCAGAACTACCGAAAATGTGTAAATTTGATCCGTGATCTGCTGTTGTTTTACCATACAAAGTCAATTCCTTATATCCTTCTGTATCTAAATTAGCACTAAGAGATGAAGCAGAAAGAGATACACTACTTAACCAAGAAACATCTTTAATTGTGTTCGCTCCTTCTAATAAATCAATTTGACTATCCATTGTATCTAGTTTAGTTTGAATATTATCACCATTAGTCTGAATTTCATCTAATACAGCATTATCTGTTGTTGATAAATTTGCGGTTACAGTTCCAGATACAACACCATTAAATCCGCCACTACTAATATTTACATCTACTTTATCACTATTAATAGCTGCTGCTAATTCTGTTAAAGCACCATTAGTTATAGGGAGGTCTATGGTTTCTTTTATTGATACTTTTAAATTATCTGATGATAAAGCAGATGGTAATCCCCCTGCTTGTAATGTAGCAGTAGCAAATCCACTAATATTACCAGCGGCTATATTAACATCAATACGATTACTATTTATAGTAGCATCTAAATTAGTTAATGGACCATTAGTAACACCAACAGCAATACTTTCTTTTAAGCTTACTTTTAAATTATCAGATGATAAAGCACTAGGTAATCCCCCTGCTTGTAAAGCACTAGTAGCAGCACCAGATGGTAAAGCAGAAGCAGCTATGATGACTGATCCAGTATTACAAAGAGCTATTTTACCATCAATACTTCCCAGATGAACTTCGGCATCATTTAAAGTAGATTGAGTAGCCGCACCAGAAGGGAGAGCACTACTAGAAATAGTAACATCCGTAGTATCACAATTAAATTCAGCGATAGTTTGTAGAGTGCTTTCAGTTGCTAAATCTCCTATTCCACTTGAAATATTAACATTAACTTTATTACTTGCTACGCAATCTTCTAATGATTGGGTATTTGTTTTTACAGCATTACAACTTGTTAATATATCATCTTGTCTTGAAAAGATATTATTTAAATCAGTATGATTAGCACTTTCTAATGAAGTTATTTTAGTTGCGATAGTAGCATTAGACAATTTTGAAGCATTATTAGAAGTTAAAATATCATCTTGTCTAGTATAAATATTATTTAAATCAGTATGATTAGTGCTTTCTAATGAAGTCATTTTAGTTGCAATAGTAGCATTAGACAATTTTGAAGCATTATTAGAAGTTAAAATATCATCTTGTCTTGAAAAAATATTACCCAAATCAGTATGATTAGCACTTTCTAGTGCTGATATTTTTGTTGCTGTTGTAGTGCTTGATAAAGCAATTGCATTTAATGGTATTAATTGACTATCTTGCCTATTGTAAATATTTTGTAAGTGTGTATTATTAGCGGTTTTGTGTGCTGAAAAATTTGTATCTAAACTTGCCACCGATAATTTTGAAGCATTTGATGCCGTTAAAATGTCGTCTTGTCTATTATGAATATCTGTTTGTTTTGCGTGAGTTGATAATGTTGATATATCAACAACCCCGCCCGCCGTTAGTGTTGTGTTTATTGTATCCAATTTACTATTTGTTGCTGTCTGTAATACTTCCATATCTGCTACATTAATTTCTACATCTCCAACATTAACATTAATATTTTCTGTATTTGTTGCTATGGATTCTAATAGTGTTGTATGTTCTGATAATTTTTCACTGTGAAAGTGTGCCTGGTGAGCATTATGTGTATCTATTTGACTGTGAATTCTTTGAGGCATGGTAAATTAATTTATTATTATTTTTATTTAATACTTACTAAGATTTTAAAAAAATAAAAAAAACTATAAAAAATTAATCTAGTTGTTATTTTTTTTCATATTGTAAAGTATCTATTGGTTCAAAGCAATCATTTAAATATAAATTCTTATGATCGTTGCTAAAATTAATGACTAGAAAATCTCTCGCTTCTTGGACTTCACTCCTAAACATTTTTAAAAATTGTTTTTTACTTTTTAAATAGTTATGATCACCTTCAATAGTTTCTAGTGCTTTTTGACTGGTATTAAATAGGACTAATCCACTAGCATTTTCTCTAATAGTTTTATTAGTATGTAAATATGACTGTTGTAGAACAACTATACTACATAAAAATTTCCTTGAATTACAGAACAGCTTTCCGACGGAATTAAATCTCTTTTGTGACATAGCACCACTAGAACTAAAATCATCTATTATTATTAATTTATTTTCAGGTTTTTCTTTATTACTTATCTTTTCTTTATAATCATCAACTAAATTATCATATAAATCATCTAGTAATTCATCATCTAATTCATCAAAGCAATTACTATCATCTATCTCTAATTCTTCTGCTATTATTTCTAATTTTTTATCTCCTTTCACGGTTGGACTGAATAAATAGATATTATCACCTTTAAACATTTTTTTATAAGGATAATTATCGTTTAATAATAGATTTACTAACATATTACTTTTTCCTGAACCACTTCTACCATTTATTAATAATCTCATAGGTAAATCAAAAAGCATAGGTATTTTAGTGACATAACTATCAGTGCTATCTTTTGCCTTTAAGATTTTATACTTTTTATTTTTTCCTTTATTCGATTTTTCACTCATATTATAATATAGATATATTTTAATAAAAAATGAATAATAACGAAATAAAAAACGATAATGAATATCTAGAATTTTCAAATCAAATGAAGGAACAATTTAACGAATTAGAAGCAGAAAAAAAACTAACTGAAATGGAAAACTACGAACTAAAGAAAGAAATCGTAACCGTATATGGTTTGATTCGTGTTTTAGATACTTGTATTAG
>Ga0181379_1001361_pt1 | contig 11505 bp, 9 predicted proteins | sample 2SPOviralmetaG_FD_130115 | JGI IMG/M metagenome (GOLD analysis project Ga0181379, IMG submission 130115) | Marine viral communities from the oligotrophic San Pedro Time Series (SPOT) site, San Pedro Channel, CA, USA - 2 SPOT_SRF_2009-07-10 | ecosystem: Environmental > Aquatic > Marine > Strait... | reverse complement strand
GAACTTCCATCATTCCACTGAAACCACCAATATTAGGTGCCAATACCTTTAGATACTCAACAAAGGAACGTCCTTTGATAATGTCCACGCCCGAAGTTTTATAATCCATTACTTATTGTTAATGTCGTTTCTAAGGTCAGTAAGTGAGTCAAGAAGTTCGTCAAAAGATCCAATACTCTCAATTTCAGAAAGCATCTTGGAAATTTGGTTACAAACAACTGGACGTTCTTGTCTAGCAGCAAATGCTAAGGCATTACGTAGTGATGATTCTGCTTCATTGAGCGATTCTTGAACTGATTTAGATAGTGCCATTAATAAATCTCTCCTTTAATAATTTTCTCACGGTTTTGTAGTTTCCATACTATGTAATCCATGGTAGGGACACACATAGGGTTCCAACCAACAAAGGTTGTTGACTCTCCACTGGGTATCTTCCAACAGGGAGCATCATCATTGTCAAGGTCTAGTGATTCACGATATGCTTCATCACCAAACATAACAACTGCTCGCTCTGCTTGATTCAAACTGGTGAAGCAAGCAAATCCATTCTTCTTAATGATGTCGGGGACATGGTGTTTCATTATTTAAATAATATATTACAAACTGCATACAATCCCATTGCAGACCAGTATCCCAAAGTTGGTAATCCAAAAATACCTGGTATGAATTCATTCCATACCACCATAAGTATCAAAGGTGTTACAAGGACAATTATACCTGTACCTATAAGACTTGATTTTTTCATTGAATAGCAAGCGGTTGTAGTCTCTCAAGGATCTCACGATAAGCAGGGACAATATCACCTTCATCGTTTCTGAATAGATCCTTATCGAATCTTTCATCACCACCAATCTTCCATAATCTCATACAATCAGGACTGATCTCATCGGCAAGTAGCAACTCACCATGGGCAGTATAACCGAATTCGATCTTAAAGTCAACCAGGTCAATGCCTAAGATGTAGAACAATGAGCGAAGGATGTCATTGATACGTAGAGTCATCTCAATGAAAGGTTCGGGATCATGTCCCATCAGACGTACACGATCTCTTGTCAACAGAGGATCATGCTTGTTATCATCCTTCAAAAAGAATTCAACAATAGGATGTGGTAGTGAGTAACCTTCTTGTAGGGTTGTCTCACGAACAATAGATCCAGCAGCACGATTGCGACAAATAACTTCTAGTGGAACAATATCTACCTTTCTACAGATCATCTTGTTCGCACCAACCATATTGATATAATGAGTTGGGATATGTTCTTTGGCAAGTTTCTCAAAGATAAGAGCAGAGATACTACAGCAGAGGGATCCTTTTCCTAAAGGATGATCTTCTTTCTCCCCATTACCAGCAGTCACCTTATCATGATACTCAATGATAACTTGCTGTGCATCATCACCAGCGTATACAGTTTTGACCTTACCTTCAATAATTACTTCCATGTTGTTTCAAGATGTATTTCATTTGGATTAAGATTTTTTACAAATCTTACAGGATCTTTTTCAGTTTTGTGTACCCAATGGTAGCGCATCATCTCCAGTTCTGGATCCCATGTCTGGATACTGACATAATCCTTCATGTGTGTCTCGCAGCAAGTTCCTTCAGTTCCTTCACTGATAATTTATTCAACCTCTCCGTAAAGTGGTCTAGCAGCAATTGCTTGTATTGTTTCTTAGTCACGTTGCCTCCAGTCGTCAGGTTTGTCTTGCTGGAACCATTCTAACACATCATCAGCAGATGTAAACCCCTTTTTGTGGTTGGATGGGTCGGGATCTCCTAATCCCATCCTATTCATAAAATCATCCATACTACCTTCTTCAATCTTGTTAGTGATCTGGCGACGTGCCATCTTTAACATTTCATTAGCAGAAGTATTTGCTTTTGCTAATTTATTTGCCCATATCATATCAGACAACTTTACCTCCTCACCATTAGCAATACATTTACAAATAAACTCTAGTCGTAGTCGGTATTGTGTAGATAGCATACTCTCACTCATTTCCCTTAAGTATTTAGAGCTACTATGACCTTTGAACCCCTAACAGAGTCATCCTACTGGGTTTTTATGGATTTGTCAAGCTCGACTTTTTAGGTCGTTTTTTAGCAGAGAATTTTTTTCGGAATTCCTGTAATCAGTTTAGGAAAATTGATTTACCCGTCATGGTGATTGCTGTCTTTGCGACCAGGTTGATAGCGGTGCTACTTAGGATCGTAGTGCCCCTGAATCCGCCTTTAAAGAAGGATGCACCCTCGATGTCCAAAGATCCTCCTACAGAACTGCCTAGGATCATCTTATATGCTGCTGGAGGCTCTTCTAGGTTGATTGCCTTACCTAGTACTGTCAGACTCTTGAGACCTCTTACAGTCTTGCTCTCGTCCCCATTGAGAGTTGTTGCTGATCCACCTTTGGTTGCTTTATACAATAGGTGACCAAAATCGGATTCTAACTGAATGTTACCCGTTGCCCTGATGTTAAGGTCACCCTTCATCACTTGATTAACTGTACCAAGGGTATTGAATGCAACTTGACCACCAGGTTTAGTTTTCTGGTTGACACTGAATTCACCACTACCATCAACGTAAAATCCTCCACTGGTAGTAAATCGCGAAAAAGATGAGTCAACGTTAAAATCTGTACACACAGCAGTAATTTTACCTTGACCTTCTGCAGGTTCTAGGTTAATATTCTCTCCTGAGCGTAAAATGAGGTTATTGAGAGCATTTAATGTGATATTGTCGCCTTTTAGTCCAATATCACCACCTTGTGCTTCAATGGCAACATCCCCTTCAACATAAATTGAGTATGGTGCTGATTTTGTAACACTACCATCTTCTTCTTTTGTCTGCTCATCATCGTTACCACGCACATGCAATGCATATGAATCAGTTTTTTCGTGGTGATCTTTAGCATGAATTACAACTTTACCACCACAACCTGACTGCCCTGGTTTACCAGTTGCTAATACTATGTTACCATTGACATCAAAATGGAACATAGACTGACCATTGGTCATGATAAATCCAGTGCTTCCATCTTCATTTTCATATGAACCCATGGTCCAACCATGTTTGGTTGCTATAACATGAAAATTACCAGTAGTAAACTGACCTTCATCTAAAGCATCAGCACCTGGTGGTCTTGCTGCACCTTTTTTCTGAAAGTCTGCTTGTTTTGTGCTGGCTTTGCCGCTGTTGTTAGTTATTGGCATTATGGGCAATCAATATAAGAACCAGTTCCAATCTTGGCATATCCTCTACGCTCAAGTTCAATACTATCTAGGCATGCCATATTAGGTAAGAATCTAGCACCAGCACCGAGACCACCAATAATACTAACTGCTGGCATTGATTTATATCTTCTATTTCTATCTAATGTTCTGATACTAATAACGAAACCTCTAGTATCAATAGTTGCTTCTGCGACTCCTGCCTCTCCATTAATATAAACTTCAGGAACCTCAGTGTATCCAACACCAGGAGAAAGAAGAGTAAAGGAATCGATAATACATTCAACTCCATTGTTATCTGATGTATTTGGCGTATAGTTGACACCTTGACGAGTGACTCTAACTTCACTAACAAATCCTGTATCATCTAGAAGTGCAATTGCACTCCCTCCATAACCTCCACCACCACCAATGATGACTTGTGGGGGTGTCTGATATGGACCACCAGGATATACAATAGGAATGTAAATTATACCACCATCTTCATCTGTAATAGGTTCTCCTGCTACTGGTTTCGTGATAGTAAACTCTTCTTCACTACCACCACTATCATCACCATCTTCATTTTCTCCGCCAGTTCCAGACTCAGTTATCTGGAATGATGTTTCAACTCCTTTGCCAACTAAGATAATAGTTGCTTGTTCAACACCTTCTACAACTGTATCGTCTTCAATACCAAGAACAAATACAGCAACATTATTTTTAATTACTAGGGTTTGTGATAAAGATTGGGTTACAAAATCATCAGCACTAATTCCACTACCAATCATATAGTATGTTACTTCAGTATTATCAGGAACATTTTCAGTTGTAATTGTTACTAGTACGTCTTCACCCTCTTCATACGAATTCTTATCTGTAGTAATATTCCAAACTTGTACTTGAGATGGGTCAGGTGCAACTGGTGCTCCGATATTGGAATCAATAACTACATCAGTGATTGCTTCTGGAGTAAAGTCAGTACCATCAACTGTAATTACATTAGCAGATGCAACGACCATTCTCAGTAGTTCTGGTACTAACTCTGTTACATTATCATTAGCAATGATGACTGGAACCTCTGCAGTATTGTTATTCATCGTAACTTGACCACCTAGATCTCCAACAATATCTGTGGTGGTGATCTGAGCACCAGAAAGTTGCCAGTCTAAAATAGTTCCGTTAGGAATATTGAGACCTGTAATTAGATATGTTACACTTTCTCCCTCTTGATAGACTGACTTAGCAGTTTCAATTGTCAAGAATGGTTCGTCACCTACTGGTAATACAGGTGGTGGAAGCACATCATCGTCAATAATAATAGGATCTTCTAATACATCTTCTGGAATATCCCCATCATCAAACTCATCATCATCGTCTGGTGGAAAGAAATCAATAATTTCGTCTCCAGAAGGAACTTCATTCTTTGGTATCGGGGTGAAGTCGTTAGGTACACCACCTACAAAAGTAATGTCTGTAGTTGGTGGTGATGGAATTTGTTTTGCTTCGTCACATACAAACAGAGACTGATCACCAACACCATCTTCAATTTTCTTCAGTAATTTATCAAGATCATCACCCTCATCATCTGTAGCACAATCGGTACATTTTTGAGAAATTGGTTCGCACTTCTGATCAGGTCCAGTACATGTAATACCGAGCAACTTCATGAACTTATTAATGATACCACCAATAAAATTAAGTGGTGCAGCAATTGCTTCTAGAATTGCTTGAATTGGTGCGAGGATTCTGTTGACTAGTTCATCAAATTTTGCTAGAATCTCGTTTAGAATACCATCGACCAACGTATCAATAAAGCATGCAGCATTGTTGAATACATCTGTAAGATATCCTAGGAGAAGATCGGTAATGAACCTAGCAATCGTGTCTGTAATATCAGCAATGCTACACCCTAACTCAGCAAAGATATCGTCAAATATCTTCTTGATTTTCTTAAACCTGTTGCCTTTTTCTTTGATTGGTTTAAATGCTTTATCTGGATCTGCGAGTGGTCCAGTGTTACCAACAATAGTTTCTTCAGTTAGTAGCGCATCAGTGAGGAAATTAACTGCACCACGTAGTGCCTTGGTTACTTCTGTTTTTCCCCTAGCAATAAAACTTTTTACTAGTCTAATAACACGACCGATATGATATCTCGCGATACCTACACCATCATACAACAATCCATTAACTTTACTGATATAATAATCACCAATGTTACCACCCGATGCTTGGTTAGCAGCGAGCATATCTCCTACAATTCTAGTAAGACCAGACTTGAGGTTATTTTCTTGACCGCAATTAGGATTAGCAATAGTAATACAACTTTGTCCACCAGAAGGATTAGATTCTGAATGCTTGCCATATGCTGCTAGTAATGCAGGTGGAGCTCCGTTCTTAACATCTGCTCTGTCAGCATCAACTACGCCTTTGTCAGTGTTACCACCATCCTCATTTGTTCCACTCTGGTTCTCAATAGACCTATTTTGTTTTGGGTTGGTCTTAGGATCTACGAAAGGAGTAAAGTTTAATGGTCCAGAACCAGGATCATTATTAGTTATCTTAGTTGCTCCTTTGACACCACCAACAGAACCCATGATGATAGGTTTCTGCTTATCGTTGTCCAGGTAAAATCCAATAACAAAACAACCACGCTGAAGTCCAGGTGATGCTCCACCAGTACCACCCTCAATGAATGGTGTGGTGACAGGCATCATTAAATGTGCCCATGGCAACTCCTCAGTTGCGGTAGCATTCTCACCAGTCTTTAGATGCTGTCCAATAATACGCACACGAAAGCGACCAGACCTTTTAGGGTCATCTTTTTTATCGCTTTCTACTTGACCGATCCACCATGAGAATCCGTCAGAACCAATCTGATGTATTGGATATAGTGAAGATAGAGACTGATCCATATTTTAGTTAGTCCTACTACTATTTAACATTAGAATCATATTCTTTCATCCCATAGGTATCACGGATTAAATTTGCCATGGTAGTAAACTCAGGTTCACCGCTTTCTTTTACTAGTTGATAGTTGTGTGACAATTGAGCAATAAGATATGTACCACTATTTTCTTCATCATATTGTTTAGAGTTTCTAATATCTTCTGCTGCTACGTTAGGAAGTAAAATTTTAACCTTATCTCCCACTTTAAGATCTGAATTTCCAGGGATCATGATCTCTAACTTCTGATTCTCCATCAAGTAACGTCTACCAATTGCCTGTGCAGTATAATATTTGGCAAAATCAGGAAACTCAGCATCACCATCTTCTTCTGGGTTTGCAATACCTGTCCCGTTATACCACATCTCAGAATCTAATAGAATTGTCATGACTCTACTAGGTGTAGAACTCAATTCTTTTTGAAATTTAGGTACATCAATTTGACTACCCAAGTGAGACATAGTATCAAATGTTTGCTTCATATCATAATTATACTCTTCATATTTTTGAGCAGCAATATCAAAATAACACATGTGACTTGAATATATTCCATTGTTCATTTTATCAATGATATCAATTTCATCTATAAACTTATAAAATTCAATAGTACTGAATGAAGACTCTGTAATAGAATCTACTGCTGGGCGAGAGTAATACTCTGCTACTGGTGGTTTACCACCAAAAGTATCAGTACCATCAGAACATAACCTATCCATAGATTCAAATACAAAACCATCTTTAGTTTGGAAGAATAAATATCCTGCTGTACCAGATGATTTAGTTGCATTAGTTCCAAGTTCTCCACTGGGTTTCGCATCACTTACTCCACCACCTTTTCTGAACTTGGCAGATTTAGGAACACAACGTGCCATCAATGATTGTATAACTGCATGTGGTTTCCTTCCATTAGGAAACATGTTTATTTTAAACTTAGATGTCTCTGTAATAATATTATCTGCCTTTACACCAAGATCTTCAGTTAAAATTCTCCTAACAATTTGATCAGGTAAATCTTTTTGTTTCTTTAAGCATCGTGTTTTCTCATTAACCATTGCTTCTTTCGATATCATTGCAAGGCAGTAAGTTTGTTTGTTACTCATTACCTGTCTATTGTATACCTTATAAACACAAAACTCATAAGTTACTAATTGTTTTTTTACATTTTCTAACTTAAAGGTGACAATTTCTCCACCTTGAATAGGCAAAGCACCAATAAAGTTTTGACCACTATCCATGACTACCATACTAGCAGAGATGAATGGTTTGTAGATATCTTCATAATATGAAAACGCTCCTACTGCAGAAGTAAGATCAAAGGATACGCCATCAACCGAAGTAATGAAAACCGAGTGCGGTGTAAAAAATTTAGAAGAATTAGTTGACATTAGAAAGTGGTTTCAGGGTATGGATTGTTTGGATCTTCAGTAGGGTACGCTGGTGTTGGTGATGTTGCAGTAGTTGGTTTAGCACTTTTACGAGGTTTAGCTAATCTTCCAGTGTCTGGTGCAACTATAGGATCAAGAATGATCGGAGCTCCACTAGCTGTATCAGCAGATGGTGTTACTGGAGCAGCTGCTGGAGTAGCAGCAACTGGTGGTGCGGGAGCAGGTCGTTCAATAGTTCCACCTACAGTGAAGTACGATGAAGCAACCCCAGATCCGTCAACAGGTCCACCAGTACTAGATGGATAGTATTCAAAGTGTAGGTGAGCACCATTAGTAGGACCAGCACCAGGAGTTCCAGGTTCTCCACCAGTTTTACCAATCACAGTTCCACTGGTAACAAGTTGACCAGGACCAACTGAAATTTTACTCATGTGTAGATATCTAGATCTAGTCCCATCATCATGCTTAACAAATACTGCGCCCAGGTTACCCATTGCAGGTACAGTAGTTTCAATAACTTTTCCTGGTTTCTTCAGTGCGATTGCTGTACCCTGAGGAACACCATAGTCAACACCCAGATGATTTCTAGAAGCACCTGGTATACCAGTATTGCGAGGACCAAAAGGAGATGTGATTTGATATCCATCGACAGATCCACCATTAGATATCATTCCAGGTGCCATGAATCCAGTGGCTCCACCGCCAGTAGTTGAACTTGCAGAACTATTTTGTGTTGATGATTTACCTTTACCACCTCCACCTTTGGTATCAGTGGTCTTTGCGTTAGCAGGTCCACCAAAGAATGCAGAAACTAATGATCCAGGAATACCAAATGCTGCTGCAGCAGGTTCAAATAATTTCTGAACTACTGGACGGAAAATTTTTCCGATACCACCCATGTGGTTGATTACATTACTCGCAGTGCCCATCATGATAGCACCTGCTGCCATCGTAGGCAGTTGTAATGCTTTAGCAAATGGAGATGATTTTTTTACATTTTCAGGATCAGTTTTGACAGCACTCTCTAATTTATTTTTAGGAATGATTGCTTGATCACTAGCACCACCAACTGCAGTTGGATTATCAAGGACTCCACCTGATGCAAGTTTTTCTGGTGATTTTTCTGGGTTTTTAGATAGTACTCCACCCGATGCCAATCCTTTTCTTCCAGGAAGCACCCTAGATCGCATGCGGGGAGAGAATCCACCCATGCCAGTGCCCCCACGAGCTCTTGCCCATGGTTGAGAAGATCCTCTGCCTAAAGGTCCAATAGGATTGCTGTATTGTCTACCCTTAGACATACGGGGCATTCTATTTCTGCCACCCCTTCTACCTTTTCTTCTTGAAAGTAATCCTAGACCAAGATCTACTGCTGAACCAATAAGACCCTTTTTCTTTTTGCCATTCTTATCTCTACGATTATTAATAGCAGATGTGCTGGCAGAATCTGTTCCGTCTTCCCCTCTATTTTCAATAGAAGATGCTTCTGCTGCATCTTTTGCTTTAATTTGTTCAGCAAGAGTCTCTTCTGATACCTTAGTTTGCTGCTCTTCAATTTGATTGTTTTTACTAAAGAATGTACCAACACCCTTTATATTTTCTGCTAATTGTACAATTACAGATGGAGTTTTATCTGCATCCTCCTTCTGTCTTAACTGATCTACCTTCGCACTAAGAATTGCAAACTTTTCTGCAATAGAAGCAGATAGTTTGCCCAAAGCACCTTGTTCTTGATATCCAGCAGAAGAAAGATCAAGTTCACCCTGCTTAACTCCTTCTACTTGAGCAGGTTGTGCTGCTACTAGAGCATCAAATCTTTTTTGTTTAGTTAACGCTGGATCATTTTGTTCTTCGGGATTTGTTTGGAAGAACCCCATAGTTCTTCTTTTAAAATCTCCACCAAACTCAGTACCCAATGCTTTCTTCATGAAGAAAGCGCCACCTTGCTCTTCTTTTTGCGCCTTTAATTCTTCAAAACGTGCGTCTTCTTCAGGAGTTCTTGCTTCTCCCTTCTCTTCTAATTCTTTTATCTCATCATTCTGTCTTTTCCTAGCACCCGCTGCCAATTGAATGGCACCACCAAGTTTCTCGCCCATTGCACCAGCAAGACTACCATATTGTGGTTTTGAATAACTTTCAGTCCCTGCTGCCATGCTCGACCTTTTTGCTTATTTTTTTGCGGAGATTTTTTTTCGGAATTTAGGTAACTAGGATTATGATTTTGAATACCTTAGGTATTTATCAACTTCTTTGCAACCTTTCTTTCTTTAGTTTTTCAAGTGTAGTTCTGTTTCCAGTTTTATCATAGAAGAAATTACTAGTGCTTTCGGAATCAATGTATGTATTCTTTTGAAACCCAATAGGTTGTGACTGACCTTGAATAATAATTGGTTGGAATGTCACCCTACCACTACCTCGTTCTTTCATACCTTGCAAGTTTTTTGGCAATGGTATTACTTGAATTGGAGCGGGAGGTTGTAAAGTGTCAGATGAATCTGCTGGTGATGCTGCTGGGGCAGGTCTTGAGTCCGAAGGTCCAGGATTATTAGCATCATGACCCCCGTTATCTTCTGCATCTTCTCCTGATCCATCCGTTCTTGGAGGAGGAGGTGGGGTCATTTGAGTATCAGAAGAAGGTGCATTCATTACAGACTGAGCAGCACCAACCCTCTTTGACATAGAACTTTGTAATTCTCCTGCTCCTGCTCGCTCTACTTCATATGCAAATCCTCTAGTCTTATCTGCGATTGTTGGACCATATGCCATTGCTTTCTGGAACTGTGCACTTTCATATTGATTGCCACCTTTCAATTCCCATGCAATATAATCTAGTTGTACTTCTAAATCGCTAGCAGGTTTGTTTTTCTCTGCTGCAAATGCTAGTAGTTTATCGTAACGACCACCCAACCATTGCATCAAACCATATGCACCTGACGTTGGATTCCTAATACCAGTTTTGAAATTAGACTCTGCCCATAGATTACCAACAATAGCAGCTGCTTCTTCTCTACTAAATCCTCTACGTACTAGACCAGCATGTAACGTCTGACCAGTAGCAGTATCTCCTTCACCCAATGGGATACCTGTAACAGGGGTAGAAGATGGTCCCCCTGCCATAGTCTCTTCTGATGATGCATTTTCATCACCAGTTCCACCCATATTTACATCAAATTTTGTACCTACAGATTGAATTGCTTCTAATCCTTTACCAACCATACCCTGAACATTAAATTGTGCTAGACCAAACAATCTTGCAAGTGGTCCTATCTCTTGATCTAAGAATGGTTTAATCGCACTGCCACCAACTTGACTAACAATCTTATCAACAATACCAAGAATAAATGGTACACCTGACAGAGCAGCGTTGTCTACATTAGCTACATTTTTTACAACTTTTTTGCCAGTCTCCGATGACAAATCAAATTTATATTCTGGACCTGCTTCTCCTGCAAGATATCCACCTGATGCAAGTTTTTCTGGTGGTGCTTCTAAAGGTCTATTAATATCAGGTCCAGGTCCATATGGGTCTGGTTGTGGGGTGCCTGCTTCATCTTCAAAACCAGATAGTCCTGCTGTTGGTGATGATGTGCCAGCATCAGATTCTTTTGGATCTTTAGGTTTAGTCTCGCCCCCTCCACTACCACCAGTAAGTGCGTCATAAACAGCACCACCAACCATGTCACCAAGGAAACCACCAAGAATAGTTCCAGCAAAGGGGACAGGAATAAGTGTTCCTAATGCTCCACCAAGTGTAGCACCAACTGCTTTTGCTGCTGCTCTGCCAAGTGGTTCACCTAACATAAGTGACACTGCAAAGTCAATCAGACCACCAATAAGCGGAATGCGTTTAATGAGAGGTCGCATTAAACCTAGTGCTGCTTTCTTAATGAATGCCTGAGATGCTTTAACTGCAGCAGTCTTGGCAAGTTTCCTACCACCTAACTTTATTGCTGTTCTTGTAACTGCTCT
>Ga0181379_1001356_pt1 | contig 11518 bp, 10 predicted proteins | sample 2SPOviralmetaG_FD_130115 | JGI IMG/M metagenome (GOLD analysis project Ga0181379, IMG submission 130115) | Marine viral communities from the oligotrophic San Pedro Time Series (SPOT) site, San Pedro Channel, CA, USA - 2 SPOT_SRF_2009-07-10 | ecosystem: Environmental > Aquatic > Marine > Strait... | reverse complement strand
TGATGATGAAACTTACGCGGCCTACCATTTTACTTCTTACGATAATCCTCTGCTTGATAAAGATGAAATCAATACTGCTAAAAGGAGTATGTCTAGTTATGCGTTCCGTCAAGAATTTATGGCTTCGTTTGAGGCTCGTGGGTCAGAAATGTTTAAGGAAGATTGGGTCCGTGTTGAAGAAGACCGAGAGCCCCGCGGCGACTACTACATCGCAATCGACCTCGCCGGCTTTGAAGAAGTCAACAAAAAGCGCACCAAAAACACGAAGCTCGACGAAACCGCGATCGCCGTCGTCGACGTCTCGGAAGAAGGCTGGCACGTCGAAAACATCATCTACGGCAGGTGGACGCTCGACGAAACGGCCATCAAAATCTTCCAAGCCGTAAGAGACTACCGACCTGTATCGGTGGGCATAGAAAGGGGTATAGCCAAACAGGCGGTTATGTCCCCGCTTGTTGATCTACAAAAGAAGTACGGTACGTTCTTCCGGGTAGAAGAACTAACCCACGGAAATAAAAAGAAGGTCGATAGAGTTATGTGGGCGCTACAAGGGCGCTTTGAAAATGGCTATATCACTTTAAATAAAGGCGAATGGAATACAAGATTCCTTGACCAACTCTTCCAATTCCCTGATCCTTTGACCCACGACGATTTAATAGACGCATTGGCTTACATTGACCAACTAGCAAATGTGACTTACGACTACGAGTACGAAATAGACGACCACGACATTTTAGATATAGTGGCGGGATACTAATATGAGTGATGTTTACGAAGACGATCCAATTGTAATTCAAGCCTCTGTTGAGGATTGGGTCATTAGCAAATGCGAAGATTGGCGAGACTACTATGAATCAAACTATGAGGCGCGCTTTGAAGAATACTATCGGCTATGGCGTGGCCAGTGGGATCCTTCTGATAGTGAGCGCAAGTCTGAGCGTAGCCGTATTATCTCTCCTGCTTTACAGCAAGCTGTTGAGTCCAATGTTGCAGAGCTTGAAGAAGCAACTTTCGGCAGAGGCAAGTGGTTCGATGTCTCGGATAATCTAGGTGATACCGAACGCCAAGACGTTTTGTTTTTACGAAACAAACTCACTGAAGACTTTGAAGAGTCTATGGTTCGTAAGGCTGTTGCTGAATGTCTTATCAATGCCGCCGTTTTTGGTACAGGCATTGGCGAAATCGTCATTGAAGAAGTTAAAGAGATGGTTCCTGCCACTCAGCCAATTATGGATGGCGACCTTCAGGCTGTTGGAGTTAACATTCAAGACAAGGTGAAGGTAAAGCTTCGCCCCGTACTTCCGCAAAACTTTCTGATTGATCCCGTAGCAACTAGCGTTGATGAGGCGCTAGGTGTTTGTATTGATGAGTTTGTTAGCCGGCATCAAGTCGAGCTTCTTCAGGAGCAAGGCGTCTATCGTGATGAGTACGTTGGTCCAGCGGCGGCAGATACTGATCTTGAGCCAGATCAAGACATTACAATCTACAACGATGACAAGGTGCGTCTAACCAAATACTACGGCCTTGTTCCTCGTGAGCTACTTACTGATGCGCTTGACGATGATGATTTAGAAAATGTCGAAGAAGGTAAGTACGTTGAGGCTGTTATCGTTATTGCTAACGGTGGAATTCTTCTTAAGGCAGAAGCCAATCCTTATATGATGACTGATCGACCTGTCGTTGCGTTCCCATGGGATGTAGTGCCAGGGCGATTTTGGGGAAGGGGCGTCTGTGAAAAAGGCTATAACTCACAGAAAGCACTCGACACAGAACTAAGAGCAAGAATTGACGCGTTAAGTCTAACTATCCATCCAATGATGGCGCTAGATGCAACTAGACTTCCTAGGGGTGCTAAACCAGAAGTGCGTCCCGGCAAGATGATTCTTACGAATGGCGATCCAAGAGAAGTGCTACAGCCATTTAACTTTGGTCAAGTTAGTCAGATTACCTTTGCACAAGCCGGTGCATTACAGCAGATGGTTCAACAAGCTACTGGCGCAGTAGATTCAGCAGGCATTGCCGGAAGCGTAAACGGAGAGGCAACTGCCGCAGGTATCAGTATGTCACTAGGCGCGATCATTAAGCGCCACAAGCGAACACTAATTAACTTCCAACAGTCTTTCTTAATTCCTTTTGTTAAGAAGGCCGCATATAGGTACATGCAATTTGATCCCGAAACTTACCCCGTTGCAGATTACAAGTTTAACGCTAGCAGTACTCTGGGTATTATTGCTCGTGAGTACGAAGTTACTCAGCTAGTTCAGCTACTACAAACCATGGGTCAAGAGTCGCCACTGTACCCAACGCTGATTCAAAGCATTGTAGATAACATGAACCTATCTAATCGCGAAGAACTTATCGCGGCTATGTCTCAAGCTATGCAACCCAATCCGCAAGCACAACAAATGCAGATGGCTGTTCAGCAAGCGCAGATGGCATTCCAGCAATCTCAGACAGCGGCTCTTAATGCACAGGCGCAAGAGTCTGCGGCTAGAGCAGGAAAGTTGGTTGCAGAAGCGCAAGCTGTGCCGGAAGAGCTTGAAATTGATAAGATCAATGCGATTACTAGAAACCTTAAAGAAGGCGATCAAGACGATAAAGAGTTTGAGCGCCGCATGAAGGTTGCCGAAGTATTACTGAAAGAACGTCAACTTGAAGGAAAAGAGAATGCTAACCAACAGAGAACTCGAAATGATCTTCAGCAGGTTCAACAACCAGCTAGAGCCCCTGTGCCGCCAAGTGCAGGAACTCCAAGCCAAGGTGGAGGCTTTAACCAATGAGCAAGAAGGACCCAAGACTGGCACGCGTAGGCGTAAGCGGGTACAACAAACCGAAGAAAACGCCTAGCCATCCCACTAAATCGCATGTTGTAGTTGCAAAAGATGGTGATAAGATCAAGACAATTCGATTTGGTCAGCAAGGCGTAAAAGGTGCAGGTAAAAATCCTAAGAGCGCAAAAGATAAAGCGCGAAAGAAAAGCTACTACGCCCGACACAATGCTCAAGACTCAAATCCCAGTAAACTATCTGCGCGTTATTGGTCGCATAAAGTCAAATGGTAGGAGGCAATATGACCCCGTGTAAAACATGCCCTAGCAAGATGAAGTGTAAAAAAGCAGGTAAGTGCCTAAAGAAGAGTCGTGCTAAGCCAGTTCGTGGCTCACGCACAATGACTAATCGTAAATACAAAAGCTAATTGTTATGCCAAAAGAAAAGGCAAAGCCCAAAAAGAAAAGCATGATACCCGCAAACGTAAAGAACAAGGCTCTTTACTCACGGGTAAAGTCTGAGGCTAAACGCAAATTTGACGTTTACCCCAGCGCGTATGCTAATGCTTGGCTTGTTAAGACCTACAAAAAACGTGGCGGTACGTATGGCTAAGACAAAGAAAGGTCTTACTAAATGGTTTAAGGAAGAGTGGGTTGACGTTAAGACTGGCAAGCCTTGCGGTCGTAAGTCTGCCAAGAAAAGCAAACGTCCCTACCCTTCTTGCAGGCCAAAAGCAGTAGCGGCTAAGATGACTGCGGCAGAAAAACGATCATCAGCAAAACGTAAAACTGGCCCAGCAAAAATTAAACATGCAGTAACGGCTTCTGGACGTAGAAGAAAAACTACAAGAAATGCCTGACATTTTTTAAAAATCGTGATACAAGGCACAAATCAACCAAAAGAGAATGAGATATGACGCCTGAGCTTGAGGAGTATTTTGATAACTACAATACGCTTTTTAATCATGTAGGTTATAAGCAACTTGTAGAAGAGCTAGCTAACAACGCAAAACAGTTGGCAGACATTCAAACTATCAAAGATCAGGAAGAATTTTTTTATCGCAAAGGGCAGGTTGCCGCTTTAGCCACAGTAGTCAACTTAGAATCAACGATTACTGCGGCGCGAGACCAAGCCGAAGCGGAAGCTCAGGATGAGCTAGATGTATAAAATATATGATTTCCGCTGTGATTGCGGTTGTATATTTGAAAAGATGGTACGCAGTGGAGAAACAATCAGTAGGTGCGATTGTGGCTTGACTGCTACTAAAATGCTGTCAGCGCCTAAATGCGTACTCGATGGGCATTCAGGAGATTTCCCTGGGCGTCACATGAAGTGGGTGCGAGAACATGAAAAGGCTGGCAGAAAATCCAATCTCCATAATGATTAAGGTCACGGAGTTTAATAATGTCTAGAGCGACAATGCTTGATCTGCCCCCTGAAGAGGACAATGTAGATCAGATTGAAAACGAAGAGCCAGAGGCTCAGCTTCAAACAGAAGAATCTGTAGAAGAAGTTGAACAACCTGTAGTAGAGGAAGTCGACAGCGATATACCCGAAAAGTACAAAGGTAAATCTTTGAGGGATGTCGTTCAAATGCACCAAGAAGCAGAAAAGGTGATGAGTCGGCATTCTTCTGAAGTTGGCGAGCTTCGTAAGGTGGTGGATGAGTACATAGCGACTCAAACACCGTCAGCACCTCAACAGAACAATGTTGAGCCTGATAGTGATATTGACTATTTTACAGATCCTCAAGCGGCAGTTAATCGTGCTATTGAGAATCACCCTAAGATTAGAGAGGCTGAGGAATATTCTACAAACTACAAAAGACAAACTGCTATTGCGGAGCTAAATAACAAGCACCCTGATATGCAAGATATATTGTCTGATGAAAAGTTTGCAGATTGGATCAAGTCTTCAAAGATTAGGACTCAGTTGTTTGTACAGGTTGACCAAGAGTACAACGCTGACGCGGCTGACGAGCTGTTCTCTCTTTGGAAAGAACGCAAGACAGTGGCACAGCAAACCGCAAATGTTGAAAAGCAGGTGCGGAAACAGCAACTCAAGGCGGCTAATACAGGCAACACGAGAGGCAGTGGTGAGGGGACGAGTAGAAAGACATATCGCAGGGCCGACATTATTAAACTTATGAAAACGGACCCCGAGCGTTATCAAGCATTATCATCAGATATTTTGCAAGCTTACGCGGAGGGTCGAGTCAAATAATCTAAAGGAGATTTGACATGGCTACTGCAACTTACAACCAATCGGTGCTTGGCACTGGCGCGGCTCACGCGTCAGGCAACACCGCAAAAACTGAAGCGGCTACTTTTATTCCAGAAATCTGGAGTGATGAGATTATTGCCGCTTATCAGAAAAACCTGAAGATGGCTCCTCTTGTTAAGAAGATTGCTATGTCTGGCAAGAAGGGTGACAAGCTTCATATCCCTAAGCCTGCTCGTGGCGATGCTAACGCAAAAGCGGCTGATACTGCGGTAACAATTATCGCAAACACCGAAAGCGAATTGACTATTGATATTGATCGTCACTTCGAATACTCACGTTTGATTGAAGACATTGTTGAAGTACAAGCGCTTTCTAGCCTTCGTCAGTTCTATACTGAAGATGCTGGTTATGCACTTGCTACTAAGATCGACAACGATCTTCACTCATGTGGTACTGGCTTCGGTGACGGTGGCGCAGTTGTATTTGGTGCGGCTCCAACCGACTATCAGCATGATGGTTGTTTCTTTAACGACAACGGTACAACGACTCAGTACACCGACGATACATTGGTTGGCACTATTACAAATGGTGTATTCCAAGACGGTTTTACTGATCGATTCTTCCGTGACATGATTCAAAAAATGGATGACAACAATGTTCCAATGGAGAATCGTGTACTTGTCATTCCACCCTCAACTCGTAACGAGATCATGGGCATCGACCGTTATGTATCTGCTGACTTTGTATCAGGTCAGTCAGTACAGTCTGGCCTTATCGGTAACTTGTACGGTGTAGATATTTATGTATCTGCTAACTGTGCAACTATCGAGACTGCGACTCAGAACAGTGCGGCATCTGTCGACACTCGTGCGGCATTGCTGTTCCACCGCGATGCGATTGTTCTTGCAGAGCAAATGTCTGTGCGTTCGCAAACTCAGTACAAGCAGGAATACCTCTCAACTCTGTACACGGCTGACTGCCTGTACGGTGTCGAAGTGTACCGTCCTGAAGCTGGTTTCGTACTCGCAGTACCATCTGCATAATGAAACTCCGGGGGTCAGCAATGGCCCCCTTTCTTTTCTGACTCAAGGAGAACTCCTATGTCACGCTTAGCACGAGATGTTAACTCTTCAGCTATCCAATGCCTTCGGCCTGGCACAACTCAAACGGTCGCTGTCTCTAGTTCTGCTAGCTCTTCCTCTGCTGTTACTCAGCGTGTAGCACGCATTGTTGCCACTGTAGACGTACACATCAGCGTCTCAGGCACAGCTACAGTTAGCGACTACTACATTCCCTCTAACACTGTAGAGTTCATCCACACTTATTCAGGAGACACCATTAGCTTTATCACTGGCGGAAGTTCAGGCACAGCTTACGTATCGGAGATGGACTAATGTTTTTCGGCTCTAGGCTTAACAGACTAGCTACGTCTATTAGGCGAGGAATATCTAAATACTCTGTTGGTTCTGACAACCCCGGTCTTGTCTTTGACTTCATTGATAACTTTTATCAGAAGGACAAGAACCAGACTGTCAACTTTGATGGAGCCATAACCCACGCCCGTGCTGGCAATGCCACTATGACGGACGGCTATGGGCCTGAGCTTGTTACCAATGGTGGGTTCGATACAGATTCGGGTTGGACGCTAGGGACTGGCTGGAGTATCCAAAACAATCGCGCATATCACGCGTCTGGCTCTAACAGCAATATTACGCAAAACATTGCCGTAGAAGCTGACAAAGCCTACATACTAGAATTTAATATTTTAGAAGGCAGTGCAGACTCTCTTTGGTTTGCAGTCGATGGTGTTTTTACTGCCGTAGACAACCCTCAAGTTCGAGGAGGACGTAGCTTTGTCTTTACTCATGACACGACAGAAACCATAGCCGTAGGCGTAAGGGCGGGTAGCTCTAATGTTGCCGCCATAGACAACGTAAGCGTCCGCGAGATGCCTGTTATCAAATGGGGGCCGCATAATCTGCTGACGTATTCTGAGGATTTGAGTCAACAGTGGACGGTTATGGTAGGTGCAGTAAAATCCTCTACAACAGAAACAGATCCTGCTGGAGGCAATACAGCGGCACTTATTACAAATTTACAAAATGTTGATAACGCAAGAATCAACAGAAATTTAGCGATTACTGAAGACAGTACGTTCGGTGTTTTTTTAAAGGGAACTGCTGGCGAAACAATTAATATAGAGCATGGTACGGAGCAACAAACAGTAACGCTTACTAGCGACTGGAAGTTGTACACACTCAACGTAACCGCTCCTCAAACTACACTGCGAATTATAAACAGAAGTGGTTGTACTGCTGACGAAGTTTATGTCGCTTTTCCGCACGTCTACCGCTCTGACTTAGGCGGCATGGTAGACAACCCTGATCGTGGAGACTCATACGTTCCTACAACGTCATCTGCTAAGTACCTCCCAAGAGTAGGCCACCACGTCTACAACGGCTCTGCATGGGTTAACGAGGGTGTACTGGCTGAGTCTGAGGCTAGGACTAACGTAGACACTGACAGCAATACATTTACAGCGGCGAGTAACGCGACAGTAACCGCAGATCAGGCAGTGTCTCCAAGCGGCGAAACAGATGCGTGGCTTTATGATGAAAATGTCGCAAGCAATAATAATATTTGTGTTTTTGGATCACATACAACAGTAGCAGGAACAACTTACGCATCTTCCATTTATGTAAAGTATAAAGCAGGTTCGGGTATTGTTGGTTTAATACACAGATCAAACGATTTTGCTAATCAGTTTTTTGCGTGGTTTGATATACAAAACGGGGAGGCCCTTACACTTGAATCTGGAGTGGGTACTATGACGTCTCTTACGTCTACCATTGAAGATGTGGGTAATGGCTGGTACAGAATCTCTACAGTTGGTACGGATAGCGCACAAGCAACATACAACCCATCTTTAACTTTAGTTACTGCGGATAACTCAAAAACCAGAGAAACAGATGCTCAGTGTTATGTTTGGCAATCTCAGTTCGAGGCTGGCTCCACACCTTCATCGCTAATTCCAACGTCTGGCGCTACGGTAACCAGAGCGGCGGAAACCTTCACGATACCATCAGCTAACCTACCGTGGCCTACGCCGCAGTACATTGGCTCTGAGTTGGTGACTAATGGGACGTTTGATACGGACTTGTCTGGGTGGACAGCAGGAAGTAGTTGGAGCTGGGTTAGTGGTAAAGCTTATGACGGAGATACTCAGGCAGGAACTCACGCGGAATTGGCTCAATTAATTAGTGTCACTTCAGGAAAAGTGTACGCAATAAGTTTTGATATTTCTGGTTTATCTGGAGGAAACCCTACTGTTTCATGGGCTGGCTCTACTTTAGTGCAAATTACAGCAGACGGTAACTACGAAGAGTACGTGGTAGCGACTGCAAGTAATCACACCTTACAATTTAGTGGGCAAAATGCTATTTACTACGTAGACAACGTCAGCGTCCGCGAGATCAACCCCCTGTCTGTCTCTATCGGCATGGAAGGGCGTGTTACTTTTGCGAATACATGGACTTCAGGAACGAAACAAGAAATTGGATTTTTTAGGTGGCGAATAGATAACGACAATAAACTTTTATTAAAAGCAGATTCAACAGATGCGGCAGGAGAAAGGCTTACTGCAACGCATGAAGTTAACACTGTAGTTGACTTTGGTACGCTTAATGACTTTGTATACGAAGGTGTTTTGCAAAGTGTAAATGTTGCGCTTCGTGTTGGATCAACTTTTTTTCAGGTAGCCGCTGACGGACAAGCTGGAGCAGAAAACGCAACGCTTACATCATTAGTTGACTTGTCTGCTACTGACTTAGATCTCATTGACGACTACATGGGAACCATCGGCACCTTCCGTGTCTGGGATAAGGACTTAGGAGACACTGGTATTGTCGAAGCCACCAACCCAAGCCTAGAGCCAAGCCTGAGCCTAACCTTTGAAGGTGTTGGCACTAATAGCTTTACCGTCAGCGACTGGAGTGAATAGAATGACAAAGCAGTTTTCAAATTACTCTGATCTTATTACGTTTACCAGAGCCTCTAAAGGCCACGCCCTGCGCCCTGTTAGCTATGGGGATGAGATTATTAATAACGGAGATTTTGAGTTAGGCGACAATGGTGACTGGGGAGTCAGCACAAACTGGACAATCAGCGGAGGTGTTGCAACGCTTGTCGGTGGCGACGGAGTGTATGGAAATTCAGGACTCTACCAAGTTATAGATCTTGATGTCGGTAAAATTTATAAAGTGTCTTTAGACGTTTCTGGACTCACTGGCACATTTCGGGTTTACCACGCTAGTTACTCAACAGGAACTAATATTGACTCCACAGGAACGCTTGTTTTTAACATTGTAGGCGAATCAGGAGGAACCCGTTTAAACATTTTAGGTAACAACGGATCAGCCGTAACCCTAGACAACATTAGCGTCAAAGAAGTCACCTTCGACGAGTCAGACGGCACCCTAACCCTCTTTGAGCATCCCGATAACGTCCCTCGTGTAGAGTACGATGCAGACGGTAACAGGCTGGGACTGCTGGTGGAGGAAGCTAGGACTAATCTGTTTACTTATAGTGAAGAACTAAGCCAAAAAGATCAAAATATGACTACAACAGATAACGCCGCCATTGCCCCTACTGGAGAGCAAACCGCTTCGTTATGTATACCCACTAATAGTAATTCTGAACACTATATTGACGACGCGGGAGTAACAAGCGGGGTAGACTACGTTATATCTTGTTTTGCTAAATATGGCTCAGGCACTTATTTACTTGCGTTTAGAGGAGCAGGCATAGGAGGTAATCCCCCACGATTTAATCTAGCAACAGGCACTATTCAAAATAATTCTCCGTCGGATAAGTGGAGCAATCTAAAAATGGAGGCCGTAGGCAACGGCTGGTACAGATGTAGTGCTGTTGCTACTCCAAATTCAACTTCGCCACTACGGTTTCAACTAGTTAATTCTACAGGCGTCGCGAGCTATGTTGGTGATGGCACTGGACATTACCTTTGGGGTTTGCAGATAGAAGAAGCTGGCTTGTTCCCCACCAGCTACATCAAGACTACAGGAAGCACAGCAACACGCTCTTCCGATGTAGCGTCTATCCCCGTGGCTGACTTTGGGTATAACCAGAGTGCTGGGGCTATGTTAGTACAAGCATCTACTAACGCGCCTTTAGGTAGTAGAACAAATGACGGTATTTTTAGCCTAGAAAAAAATAACAATAATTTACACAGAGTTTATGTGTCAGCCAACGATGCCTTGAATTGGCAAATGAGACAGGGTGGTTCTACTGTATTTGCAACCTCAATAATAAACAATCTTCCAGCAGAGCAGGAATTTAAAATAAGTCTTTCATGGCATTCTGGCTCGCAAGACGCATCTTATGACGGTAACGCCGCTACAAACTTCGGCACTGCGACAACAATGGCCGATACAGCAGTAGACTTAGAAATTGGCTATATCAACACCAGCAATATGCTTAACGGCCACATCAAGTCCATCAAGTACTACCCACGTCGCCTGACTAACGCACAACTACAAGCACTGACAGAGCCACGCAGTGACGCAACCCTATCTCTAACCTTTGACGGCCTAGAGTCTAGCTTTACGGAGAACTACATACATGGCTAATGTTAAAGCGACAGACTTAATTGAATACACACGGGCATCTGCAGGGACGTATCTGGACTCTGATGGTATTCTTAAGACAGCGGCTAACAACATCCCTAGAATCGAATACGATGCTGACGGTAACCTGCTGGGTCTGTTGATTGAGGAGCCTAGGACTAATCAGTTTATACAGTCTGAAAACTTTACTCTTGGTGCTTGGGGTAGAGCAAGGGCCGTTCCTGTCAAGGACGCTGTAGGTCCAACTGGAGTAGCAAACAGTGCTGTTACCATGTCAGACAATGCGTCTGGAAATACTTCAAGTGTATATATTCAAGAAACTGTTACTGGATTAACTACAGGAAATGACTACACAGCGTCAGTGTTTGCAAAAAAAGGAAGTTTAAATTTCTTAGGATTAAAAGCGGCAAGTTTAGGTCTTACAGCTACCCAAGCTTACTTTGATCTTGCCAACGGAACAATTGGCAGTGTCGGCTCTGATTTGACTGCAACAATGAAAGACTACGGAAACGGCTGGTACAGGTGTTCTATCACTTTTACTGCTACATCAGATACCTCAGGAACTATAAGAATACAAATGTGGGAGCAAATTACAGGCGGCAACTTCCTGCATGACGGCACTAAAAACATTCTTATATTTGGCGCACAGTTTGAAGAGGGTAGTTTTCCAACGTCTTACATTAAAAGCACCCAAGGCGTTCAGACAGCACGCTCTGCCGATGTAGCATCCATTGACGTAGATCAGTTTGGGTACAACCAGAATGAGGGGACGGTGGTTGTTGAGGCAAAAACTTTTTCCAACGCTGAGGCCAATCATGGAGACTTTGCTCTTACTGATGGCGCGACTTCTCCTGATTTAATGTCAGGTTCGAGAACAGGATCATC
>Ga0181379_1001354_pt1 | contig 11529 bp, 8 predicted proteins | sample 2SPOviralmetaG_FD_130115 | JGI IMG/M metagenome (GOLD analysis project Ga0181379, IMG submission 130115) | Marine viral communities from the oligotrophic San Pedro Time Series (SPOT) site, San Pedro Channel, CA, USA - 2 SPOT_SRF_2009-07-10 | ecosystem: Environmental > Aquatic > Marine > Strait... | reverse complement strand
GTAAGCCATGATATATGGATGCGTGCTAACGCGACTAATTCAGCAGGAAGTGTAAGTAGCCTAGATTTTTTTAAACCCACAACTTTTGCAGGTAGCATAACAGGGACATCCGCTCAGTTTATAGATACAACAAATCCAGATGGCGGTGGTGGAGCCGGTGAAGGAGGTTCATTAACCGTAGAAGGTAGAAGAGATGGTACAGCTAATTTAATATCATTAAGAGCAAGAGATGCTTCCGCACCAACAGCGGCTTTACCTAATGGTCAAGGTGGTTTAATAAGATGGCAGGGTTTTGATGGAACTGATTTTGCGCAAATGGGTGCTATAGCTGTAGTAGCAGATGGTCAAGCTGTAGCTAATTCAGACGCACCTAGTAAAATGATATTTTATACTACCCCTGATGGTAGTGACGCTTTAACAACAGCACTCACACTAGATAAATCTCAAAATGCAACTTTTGCAGGAACCGTAACTGGAACTAACTTATCAGGAACTAACACAGGTGATCAAACTTTACCAACGGACTTTGTATCTGCTGCAAATGGTGGAACTTTTTTAGGTGGATTAACAATTACCCACGACGATGGGTTATTTCTTAAAACTACTACAAACGGTGGTGTAAGTCAAATAAAATTTAGCGATAACTCTACTAGTAATGCCTACGCTCAAATTGGTCATATAAAATATCAACATAGCAACGGTGCTTCTTATGGAAGTGGAGAATCTTTTATTATAGGAGGTACTGAAACTAGTATGACTATACTTGCTGATGGTAAGTTGATGTATAATGAGGGTATATATAGTAAACCTGCAAGTGGTACTGGAGCAGGAACAAGGAAGGATGCTAATTGGGACGCAGCGTATGCTCATAGTCAAGCGACACACGCACCTACAGACGCAGAAGCAAACGTGCAGGCGGACTGGAACGAAACCACTACAACAAGTGACGCTTTTATACAGAACAAGCCTACAATCTCAACAGACTTTGTTTCTGCTGCTAATGGTGGAACTTTTGCTGATTCTATAAATGTTCATGGTAATATACTCCTAACAGGAGCAGCAACCACTACAAACCAGGATAGAACGATTGATTTTACCGGGTTTGACAAAGAAGGTACAACAGACTTTTCCGATAGAGCTTATATACGACATACTACTAATACAGGCGGTCATGCAGGATCGGTTTTAGTTATAAGTTCACAAAATGACTCAGGAGACGGTATTGCATTCTTAACAAATGGTTCTAGTCAGTTAAAACATAATAGTAATGTTATATGGACAGCAGGAAATGACGGAGCAAGTTCAGGATTAGATGCTGATTTATTAGATGGGCAGCACGCTTCAGCTTTTTTAACTTCATATACAGAAACTGATACGTTAGCTAGTGTTACCGGGAGAGGCTCTGAAACTACTACCTCAGTAAGATTTAAAAATGATTTAAACTACTTCGGTTTAGCAACAACTAATAACGAAGGAGAGATTATAATTAACACCGGTAATGCAGGAAGTCCACAAATTGGGTTTACCGAACACGGTGATGCTTCATGGGCTATAGGTATAGATGATGATGATAACTCATTTAAAATACACGGTACGGCAAACGCTACAATACCCACAATCAACGGTCTTGGTTCCCCGTTATTTGAAATCACAACAGGCGGGGATGTAATAGCAACAGGAGACCTAACAGTAAATGGTGGAAATATAGCTGTAAATAATAATAACGGGGGTATACAGTTTAGTGATGTTTCTAGTTACTGGTTAAGAACTGCTACTAACTGGGGTATATACTGGAATACTTCTAGTAATCAACTACAGTTTCACGGTAGTGGTAATAGTAGAGCGTTTATAGATTTAGATACCGGTAGAATACAAGGTAACGAACATGGTATTTTTGCAAACAATGTATATGCTGGCGGTACAGAAGGGTTTGTATTTGGTAGTTCTACATCAGAAGGAGAATACATTCAGAGATCAGGTAATGATATCAAATTTGTAGCAGGTGGTAATACCAGAATGACCGTTGACGGTGATGCCGGTTATGTAGGTATTGGCACTACTTCACCAGGTGCACCTTTAACTGTAGAAGGATCAGGTTCAACCATATTAGATATTCAAGGTTCCCAAGGTCAATTATTTTCTGTAACAGATGATCTAACAGGAGATATATTCTCAGTATCAGATATATCAGGTGTACCGATCTTAAATGTAAATGCAACCGGTGATTCATATTTTGATGGTAATTTAGATATATCAGGTAGCTTAAAAGTAGGAGACGGCACAGCAGATACAACGATAGAAGTTAAGAAAGCTGACAATAACGTAGCAGATCAAATAAAAATCTTTAACGGTACTACAAGAGTTGGTGAGATAGGAACTCAAGATAATGATTGGTTAAGAATAAATCAACATACTACTAATAATATTTATACTCCTCGATACTTTAGAGCAGATGGTGGATTATTTGTTATTAATACTAATTACGGTATCAATTCTTCTGGTACATTATTAAATGCTTCGTTATCCGGTACGTATACTAATACACTTACTTTAAGCACAGTAACAATAAACACGCCTGTTGTTGGTACTTCCAATAAAATAAAATTTGCAAATAACGATTATATTAGATATGATGATTCGGTTGGTGTTGGTAGATTTCACTTTGATGCTGATGGGGGAACAAACAATGCCTCTGTTCAAGCAGCTACATTTGTAGGAGCATTATCAGGAAATGCATCAACAGCAACATCTGCCGGTAAATGGACAACTGCTAGAACTATAACTATAGGAAGTACAGGAAAGACGTTAGATGGTTCTGGGGATGTATCATGGACATTAGCTGAAATAGGTGCTCTTGGTTCAACTGCCAAAGCTGCTGATTCCGAACTAATAGACGGTATAGATTCTTCTAGAATAGTTTACGGTTCCGGAGCAAATAAAATTTCCTCTGCTACTGATATGAATTCTCGTAGTAATCCTTCTGGATTCTTTGAAGGGTACAATATTAGCAATTCACCTACTACGGGTACATGGTATAATTTTATAAATATAAGACATAGTAATGGTAATAACTCTCATGGATTCCAAATAGCAGCAACTTATTATGATGAAAATATTTGGACTAGAACTTACCAAGGAGGTAACTCTAGTACAGACGGTACATACACAACGTGGAGAAGATTATTCCATGAAGGACATAAACCCACTTGGTCTGAAATAGACTCTAAACCTTCAACATTCGCACCAAGTGCTCACAATCACGATGATAGGTATTATACTGAAACTGAATCCGATGGTAGATTTACTCCCAAAGATCATATAGTATCTTTAGGAAGTCAAGCTTTTACAGGTACAGCAACAACTGCAGGATTAATAGCTGAAATGGATAGTGATGGAGCATTTGATTCGTACAGTTCAGTATTTAAAACTTCATGGTCATATGCAGGTAACTTTGATCTAAGTGATGCCGGTAGATTCGTAGAAACGGCTGGTGCTTCATTCCTTACATGGACCGATAATTCATCTGATACAGTTAGAGGTAATATAACTATTCTTGCAATCGCACCTAATACTGGCGGTTCTGCAGGTAAGATGTTTGTATATAATGATCAAGGAGGTAGCTACTCTCCTGGTTGGAGAGAGATATGGACAAATACTTCAGATGGAGCCGGTTCTGGATTAGATGCTGACCTATTAGACGGTGTTCAAGGTTCATCTTACTTAAGGAGTGATACTAGTGATACTTTTACCGGTACACTAACTATGGCAGGAACCCTTGCTTTAGGAAATAATAGTATCACAGGTGTAGGTCATATAGTAATCAACGATCCCGGTGTTAATGAAGGTATACAATGGACAGGAGGTAATAACTGGTATATACAAGAATGCCCAGATAATATGACTAATGCATCTGGTAATTTACAGTTTTCTACTGGTACTACTAGAAGAGTTACTATAACTACGGGAGGTAGTTTAAATGCTACTGCAGATGTAATTGCTTATTCTGATGAAAGAGTAAAAACTAATATCAAAACAATCGATAATGCTCTAGAAAAGGTGTGTAACCTTAGGGGAGTAAATTATAATAGAACAGATTTAGAAGATAAATCAGATAAGATAGGGGTAATAGCACAAGAAGTAGAAAAAGTACTACCAGAAGTTGTTCAGTATAGCGAAGATGCTGATGTGTATTCAGTAGCTTATGGGAATATGGCTGGTGTATTTATCGAAGCTATTAAAGAACAACAAAAGCAAATAGAAGAGCTTAAAGCTATTGTTAATAAGTTACAAAATGAGAAATAATGGCTATATTAAGAGGACCCGCAGTACCTAAAGAAGGATTAATTTTTGCAGTAGATCCTGGATCTGAGAGAGGGAGTTATATGCAAGACATAGTTAGTGGACAGACAGCAACAACTTCCGGAACTCCTGGTTCATCCACAGAAGGATATAAAACTGTTTCTTTTGATGCCAATGGAGAATATTACCATTATGGAACATCTAATATAGTCAGAGGTTTAGGTAATTTAACTATGATGGGGTGGGTAAAACAACCTGCTACTTCTAATCCTCATCAAACACTATTCTGTACATCTATGTCTTATAGGTACGGTTTGAAGTTAATGAGTAGGTATCATGGGCAATGGTCTGTATGGGTAGGTACTAGTGGGACCTCTGATCATTTATGTGGTTCAGGACATACTATAGCAGGAGACGATATCTTTTACTTAATAGGATGTACAAGAGATTCATCATCTGGTGATATTCTTTTATATGAAGATGGAACATTAGAAGCTTCTCATACTAATGTTAGTATAACAGGTACTATATCAGATTCAGGTAATACAGCTTACGGTTCTGAATATCATTCTGCTGGGTACTACCATACCGGAAAATTAGGACACGTTTGGGTATGGGATAGAAAATTATCAGCAGTAGAAATAGCAGATGTATATAACGCAACGAAATCTAGGTATAAGTAATGGGAGTAGCAGCAGGACCTAAGTCGATTACAGATGGCCTAATCTTTGCATTAGATTCAGGAGCTAATTTTAGAGGTTTTACCAAATACGGTACAGCCGGTACTAATAATAGCAATAGATCAGCTGTAAATCTTATAGATAAAAGCACAATAGATATAGCAAATACCAGCAATATAGTTACTTCGTTAGCTTCTCCTGCAAACCAATATACAATGTACGGTATTACTTATCCTGAGAGTAGTTATTCTCCTGCTAGTAGACATGGAATTACTCCTGGATTTAATAATACCTCAGCTACTAAAACTTATACGCATTCTAGAGACTTAGGATATTATGTTTTTGATGATGATAGTAATACTTGGGTGGCAAATTCTTATTTTAATGGCGAACGTATTGATGGACATGTTTATGATACTTACGATGGACTCAGTAGCGATGGAGTAAGTTCAGAACATACTAAATTTCAGAACGATCATGCTGCAATACATACTGCATTTCCTAATGCTACCCATATTATTATAGGATCACATGCTGCAGAGAATAACGATAATAATACAGATACTTTAGCTATACTTCAGTCACTTGGATTACCTGACTCTCATATTGGAGTTGCAAGACCTGAATATATTTTAGTTGGCAAAAAAGATAAACCTTCAACTCAATCATATGTAAGAGAAAACGTATCATCACAAGTAGCACATTTAAACGTTTTATTACCTTTAAATCAAACTAAAGGAGTACTATCTTTTGATGGTTCCGATGATCATATAGCATTAGGAGCAAGTTCTCAATTTGGTTTAGAGAGAAACCTTACTATTGAATCAGTAGTTAAAAGAGACAGTGGTGGTTGGAATGGAATTTTTGGTAGAAGTGATGGTGGTACTTTTATACATTTTCAACTATATGGAGAAACAGTTAACGTATACTTTTACGGCCCTGGTTTAGCATGTGTAAGTGGTAACGTGATTACAACCACATCGAAATACTACCACATCGTTACTACCTTTGACGGTACATCGGCAAAAATTTATGTAGATGGTTCTAATACTACAACTACAACTACCACTAGTACTGCAAATGTTAATTCTGCATCAAATGTTTCTATAGGTAAAGTATATAGTTCTGATAGATTTTTTGACGGTAATATACCGGTTGTAAACATTTATAATAGAGCTTTATCTGCGGAAGAAATTACAAGAAAATATAATTCATATAAAAAAAGATTTAGTTTATAATGCAAATAGGACCTTCAAATTTTGGATATTTTACCAACGGTGGATTAAAAAAAGGAGATAATACAAATTTCACTTGGGCTACCTATGTTGCTGTAGGCGGACCGCGTAACGGGCCTTACTTATCGATTACTGGCGGAGGCGGTGGTACCTCAACAGGAGTTAACTACATACCAGTAGATACGTCTTTTACATATAAAATGGCACTCTACGCAAAAACTATATCAGCAGGTAGCTCAGGAAATAACCCTGGAGGACATCTAGGTTTTATATGTTACGATGCAAATAAAACTTTTATAGATTTAAGAAACTGTAAAGATTTAGGAGATACACAACTAACCAGAACAGCATCACCAGGAGATACAACTATTTATGTTTCAGATGCTTCCGGATGGAGCTTATCTTCATCTGACCATCAAAGAGCATTTATGTTGTTTGGTGGGCAATACCCTTATTCAGGTGGTTATACAAGGTATACAGTTACTAATAATGCTTACTCAACCTCAGGTACAAGTAATATAGGTGGAGGAGAATGGACAATTACGTTGAATAGTGGCTTAGGTACATATAGTGATGTTTTAGTAAACGGTTCTTATCCTGTTGGCACCTATGTAGCAAACGGAAGAGCAGGTGGTACTTATAGTTACGCTCTAGGAGCTCCTACCTACCCTACTACATGGACTAAGTACGAAACAAGCAATTTTACAGGAGAAAATAGAAACAGTAGTACACCATTCAGATACGGTACAAAATTTATAAGATTTATGGTCTTAAAAAATTACAACAGAAGAACTGAAAACCCTCAAGATCATGTATGGGGACTTGCCCGTTTATTTTTTGGAAGAGTATTAGACGGTAGAGATTATAGTGATTTATAGTAATTATGGATAAAATAGTAAATGAATACGAAATAATAGAAGATGGAGTTACTCTAATCGTTACTGAATTTGATAACGGTGAGATAATAATGACTGAAAAAACTGAATAAGATTTCTTATTTTATAGTAGGAGATTTAATATTTAGTTCTTATATTTATAATAAAATACAATGGCAATACGTTTAAAAGGTACTCTTAATACATTAACTGGCGCTACAGAAGAATCTTATATAAGAATAGAATATGCGCAGTATAGACCATTTGATGGTACTGTTGCTTATAATCCTGTACTATATAAGAATACCCTATCAGCTGATATGTCTAAAATACAGTATTACGGACAGGAACTGCCACAAGAAAAATTTTTAAGTCCTGCAGTAAGTATGAGCTTAGTATCAAGTAGTTTAGAAGAAGATGTAGCATTTGATGATATAATAATACTACCGCTCTCAGGAGCTGCTCAAGAAATTACTATTAATCACTATGCTAATACGTTACATTCTATGAGTGTTGATATTACAGATTTTGATGAAGACGGTAATGAAGTAGTAACTAGTGATTTTACATATTGGAACGAATATGGAATAGCTAGTCAATCAATAGAGACTAGAAACCCTATCGAACTTACCAGAACAGGAAGTTTGCTAGAACAATGTTATACTCACTTTAAAGGGATTTTAGCAGAACAGATACCAGCAGAAAATATTTTAGATATTTAAAATATAAAAAAGTTATATGCAAGTTAAATGGGTTTACGAGAACGTAACCGGTTTTGATTCTTTCTATAGTAGATTTAATCTTACGTTATTAATTACTTCTGTTTGTTTATGGAGAAAATATCATCCAGACCATAAACTTATTTTATATGTTGATAGTTTAACTTTTGTTAAGTTACCTTACTTAGATATAATGTATTTATGGGATGAAGTTAAACCGTTAATATATAATGAAAAGATAAATCGAGAAAAACTATGGGCAGGTTGTAAATCTAAAATTGTATCACAAGCAGATGGACCTTTTGTAATCGTAGACCACGATTTTTTAATTTTTACTAATATAGATAAATTTTTAAAAGATGAAGTTCTATATACTTACGATGAATCCACAGAAGAAACATATGTAGACAAAAATGAAACAATTCTTGATATTCTTTCTGAACCTATAAAATTTTCTCAAGATCTTGCTGCTAATGTAAGCTTACTATATTTACCTGATAAAACCTTTGCCGCTGAGTATGGAAATAGAGTTTTAAAGAATCATATACAATTTACACAAGCATTAGGTAGAGATATGCATTCAGGGTTCTTAACGTTATCCGAACAGTTTTTATTAAAGGAAATGTTAGTTGAGAATAAGATTAAACATAAGACTTTAAGTAAAAATATTTTTTGTAACTTTAAGGTAAAGTATTTAGACAAAACTAATAGTATAGGAATTTGGAATTATGAAGAAATTTTCCGATATTATAAACATTACGGAATAGAAAAAAGAAATGTGTTAGATAATATAAAAGGTCATAATTACGATGATACCATAAGGTATTTATATAGATGTATAAACGCAACTAAACTTATTGATACTAATTACTTACATAACAAACTAATAAACAATATTAAATTTAGATGAAAAATTTAGGAGTAGATATAATTTATGTTCTTAATCGTAAAAAAGATTTTCAAAGAAAAGAAGCTGTAATAAAAGAATTGAGTAATATAGAAGGTTTAAATTATCAAATTATTACATCCGTAACTGGGAATACTATAGATGACATACCAGAACTTATTGAAGATAAAAAATTATTCCCTATTTTTACAGACCCTAGGGGGATTATAACAAAAAATATTATTGCTACTGCATTTACTCATAATAAAGCAGTAAATAGGTTTTTAGAATCAGATTATGAAACTTGTTTAATTGTAGAGGATGATATTAAATTTGCTAATCAATTTTGGAAAGACACTACATCAGGTAAAATAGATCAAATAATAAGTGAAATAAATCAATCTGATTACGATTTAATTTTTTGGGGAAGATCAAGGTATATAGATTATCAAGAAATAGCTAATGTAGGTAAAGTTTCTGAAAATTTACATAAAACACTCCTTAACACAGATTTTTACGGAGCACATGCTTATCAATTAAATAAGAGAAGCGCAAAAATTATATCAGAAAAAACTATCCCCGTAAAATTTGCTGCTGATGTTAATTTAGAATCTTTAGACATTAAAATATATTCCCCTCTTCACTCGTATATTAATCAGAATCCAGGACCTTTTACAGGTAATGCAGCAAAAGAGATATTTAGCATGGTTGCTAGTGTAGGAGATGATGGTTCAATATATAGAAGTTCTACAATGGAAGATTATGATAATAGTTACGATACTACTGTAAACGGTAATTATGTTAGAAATGTAAGAGAATGCAATATATTCAGAAATATACCTATTGATAAGGTAGAGTTTAAACCTAGAAAACTACCAAATGGGCGGATAGTAGAAAATTGGGCTACTGTATATTTAAAAAAAAATAAGTAAAAAAAGTTGGATACAAAACTATTTATACCTATATTATATAATATTAATCGATTAATTAAATTTAAAAATTATGGCAAATCAAAAGTTGGCTCAAGAAGAGCTTGACAAGTTATCGGAACTGCAGCAGAAAAACGCTGCTTTAGTACAAGAATTAGGTTCGATTTCCTTAGCTGAAATTAACTTATCTCAAAGACAAGAATCAGCTGAAAACTTTTTAGCAGAGCTTAGACAGTCTGAAACAGACCTAGTCAAAGAGTTAGAAGAGAAGTATGGAGTTGGATCTATTGATTTACAAGCTGGAGAATTTATTCCAGCACCAGAAGCTGAAGGTACAACAGAAGAAGCACCTGCTGAAGAAGTTGCGGCACCTGAGGTAGTAGAAGAGTAAAATAAGAATATTTTACAAACTTTTAAGAGAGGAGGGTTTTACATCCTCCTTTCCTATTTATTATAGAGAAGTAAAACTTTTTTTACTGTACTGTTTTACATTCCTGAACGATATTTATAATAAACTTAAAATAAAATAGACCAACATGGCAGAAACAATTATCTCCCCAGGTGTGTTTACAAGAGAAAATGATATTTCATTTATCAGCCCTGCTCCTGTTGAGGCTGGCGCAGCTATTATCGGCCCAACAGTAAAAGGACCGGTTGAAGAACCAACTATCGTTACTTCGTATAATGAGTACGTTAGAAAGTTTGGAGACACATTTACTTCCGGATCAACTAAACAAGAATTTTTGACCTCAGTTGGTGTAAGAAATTACTTTCAGCAAGGCGGTAACTCAGTATTAGTAACTAGAGTAGTAAAGGGATCATTTACCAACGCAACATCAACACACATTTCATCTTCAGCTAATCTTAGTGTAGAACCTTTTACTCTGAAGACTTTAGGCAAAGGTACAATATTTAACAACTCAACTGGTGTTACCAATGCAGGTGCTGAAATAGCAAACAGCGGCGGTGTTCTCGAGTCTGGTTCTGCAGATAACATTAGATGGGAAATTTCTAATGTTGAGAAAAAGAAAGGAACATTTAACCTTACCGTAAGAAGAGGTGATGATAGTGATAAATCTAAAGTAGTATTAGAAACTTTTAATAACTTATCACTAGATCCAGAATCTGAAAATTATATGGAATCCGTAATCGGTAACCAGTATAAAACTACTGCTACTGACGGAACGAAAGATTATGTTAAAACTGTAGGTGAGTATGTAAATAAATCTAATTACATATATGTAGCATCTGTTAACTCACCAACTCCTGGATACTTATTAAATGACGGACTAACAGTAGCTAGCGATGCTTATACAGGATCCTTACCGATCGTAGAATCTGGTTCATTCCACGGAGCAACTGGACAAATCGCACCCGCATCAGCAGAATACGGAACTGCAATTTCAAATACTAACACTCAAGGATTAGCTGGTGCAGATTATAATAAAGCAGTATCGATATTAGGTAATAAAGACGAATACATCTTTAATATAATTTCAGCACCAGGTTTAATAAATCACAACGCAGATCAAGGAGGAGTAATTAACAGTATTATTACTTTAGCAGAATCTAGAGGAGACTGTATCGCTGTAGTAGATTTAGAAACATATGGCTCAAATGTAGCTAATGTAACTGGTGAAGCTGTTGGATTAAATAGTTCATATGCAGCTGCTTACTGGCCTTGGGTACAAGTAAGAATGGCAACAGGTAGAAATGAATTCGTTCCAGCTTCTTGTGTAATTCCTGGAGTATATGCATTTACAGATAATAGCTCAGCACCTTGGTTTGCACCTGCTGGATTAGTAAGAGGAGGAGTTGTTGGAGTAATTCAAGCAGAGCAAAAATTAACTAGAGGTCAAAGAGATCTTTTATATGATGGTAAAGTTAACCCAATTGCTACTTTCCC
>Ga0181379_1001351_pt1 | contig 11547 bp, 14 predicted proteins | sample 2SPOviralmetaG_FD_130115 | JGI IMG/M metagenome (GOLD analysis project Ga0181379, IMG submission 130115) | Marine viral communities from the oligotrophic San Pedro Time Series (SPOT) site, San Pedro Channel, CA, USA - 2 SPOT_SRF_2009-07-10 | ecosystem: Environmental > Aquatic > Marine > Strait... | reverse complement strand
AGAAAGTGGGATGAAAAAGATGGTTGTCCGCCTTCTGAAGAACGCAGGGAATGGGAAATAGCAGACCGTTACAAGTAGATAGAGAGGGATAAAAATATGATATTTTTTGTTTAAATTTGAAAAGATAATGTTGGTGATTATAATACGAATACATAAACACTAAACGATGGCTCCTATGATCCTCCGTCCAGACATGAAAATAGCCAAGAAGATCGCGACCCTTCCCATCGAGATCCAGTTCCATATTCTCCGTCTAAGTCTCATCGTCAACTTCAACTACACGAAAGATAACCCCGAGTGGAAATGGGATCACCAAGCCAAGGGATTCTATCTATATGATTTCATCCAGATGGGTAATTCATTCGCCAATTGGTTGATATCAACCGGGTTATCGCCACCAAGTAGCATACATCAGGAAAAAAATGTCTACTGGAAATTGCACCGTCCTCTGTTAGGACCCGAAAAACTTCGTTTCAGCGCACGGAAACCTTGTACACGATACATCTCTACTGTGGGATTCCATCAAATGAAAACAATCCCAATAGAGAAAATGGGGGTTGTGTACCTTTTCACAAAATGGAAACAAGGAGAAAAAATGTCTGATAGTCACATAAAAATGATGGAACCTTTGATAGAAAACAACTCTTTAGGAAAGGTAAGGAAGCATGTCCTCTGGGATGATATACCGGATGAATCATACGATAATGCCCTTTCAGGAGCATCACCATTCTGGTTCTATAGGAACTGTCGGTGCCAAAATTGCGACGGTGTCAGGAAGTTAGGGTATGATCAACTTTCAGCCGAAGAAAAAAAGAAAGTAAAAGTTGTTACTAAGGAATACAAAAAGGGGCTTAATCCCATAGCACCAATGTTTGTTCCCAAAGATCTGTTCACCATCTCAAGAGGTCTAGAGAAGATTAACGCGCGATAAACAAATTAGTATAGTTCATAAACATGATATTTTTTGTTTAAATTTGAAAGATATCTTTTCATTATCATAAAAGACACAAAGGTTACACCTAAATGCGGGTTATCTCTGACTCACCTATTAAATACCTTGATATGGATGTTGGCACCTATTTGCTGGAAACCTACTTGACGAAGGATAAGTTTTCTGAAGAAACGATGAAAGAAACAATTTTACCCTATGTAGCTTCCCTTGATGAACCATTCTACAAGGACGTTTTTACAGGTAATGATGGGAATGGATGCGTCTACCTCCACGACCCCGATAGATGCGTTTCTCCGAAGCGTATGGTAGAGAGACGTGCAGAGCAACCAGAATGGTATAAATTCCCGAGGCCAAACCCAGTACTTACAAAGGGGATACTAACATCAAAAGGTTATACCAGAGAGTCATATAAGTTAGCGAGACTACAGTTTATGGCTAAAGTCCTCTCAAAACAGGTCAAAGAATATGTTCGCGTTGATCAAATAGAAGTTCCAGGTGTAAACAATGCTCTAGGACAACGTAGAAGATATCCAGGGTATGATGTGAAGTGGCTAGGTATGAAGATAAAGTTTTCAAGGAGAGCATTACAGTTTAACCCTTAAGTTTTCTCTCAATAAATCTAAAAACAGTAATTCCATATATTTTTTACATTCTTCTAGTATCTCCTCACTAACTTTTCCTTCTAAAGATTGAAAGAAAATATAATGTTTTTTCATTCTCATGAGAATTTCATCGTTATCCATTTAAAAATATTTTAGAAAATAAGGATAAAAGATGAACTTACTAGAACTATCGGATGATATACTTGAAAAATTACTCATAGAACTAAAATATATAGAAAAACAAAAGTATTATGATAAATGTAAAGTATGGTTAATGGAAGAAGTATCAAATCTTATAGATATAGGATATTATATTGAAGTTGAGAAAAGTTTTAAAACACTCCATGAGCATGGTCATCTTTGTGAAGTAGCCGATACAAACTTTAATAGAATAGTCTTATTGAATGAACTTAAATATTATTTTTTTAAAAAATATCAGTAACAATACCGCCTTCCCTTTTATAATTAGCCTTTTCTAAATTGACAAATCCATAATCATATGTATTGAATTTTTTAAGATCGTTGATAACTCTATCGGTTCCAAAAAATGGATGACCAATTACCTCTCCAGTAATCTCATGTCCGAGGGTAGCATAAGTAAAACCTTGTACAATGATTGGAAAGCGATTTTGAACAACAACTGTATAAACTCCTTCACACTTTCTTATCTGTGGAGGATTGAGACTAATTGGAAAAGTCCATTGATAATTTTTATTGTTTATTACAGGATGATATGGTGTTAGTGAAAGACTTGTTGCCTTATTAGATATTGTTGAAAGTAGTTCTTCATCATTATATGATTTTGTAAAAACTAGACACTCAATAGGACTAATAACTGTTTCATCTACATTATTAGGATCACATGTTAATACTAAGTCACCCTTTTTAAGATCTTTTATTAGGCGAATAGTTTTATCAGCCATAAGGACACCACTAGAACCAATACAACATCCTCCACCGGAATTGTTATAAACAGACATACTTCTTAGAGGAGACCTTGAAACGGATTGTTCAGCAAAATAAACGCCACCACCCCTTGTTCTTACTGTAGATTGTCTTTTTACAATATCAGGTTTAGGTGGAGGAATCGCTTCAAAAACGGTTGAGACTGTATCACATTGTCTATCAAACATAGGTGATTTAAAATTCCATATACCTTTATCTTTAAAATTATTACATATTTCATTGTTGTATGCCCCCATTAAAGAAAGGAGATAATGTCTCCCCCAGCGATCAAACCAATTTTCTTGAGCTCCACGAGTTGTAATATTGAGGGCTTCTTTTATTTGACCATCAAAATCTTGAATAATATTCTGAATATATACGTCTTTGGAAGATTTATAAAAGTCTTTCATTGTCTTACAAAACTCGTTTATATAATCTTTTACACCACTATCATTATATGATTGCATTGTAGATGCTTCTCTAATAGCATTAATAGCCCCAACTCGGAACAGCTGTCTATTGACCATACCGACATTGAATGTATTTTGGTTTATATTAAATTTCTTACCATTAACAAGAGTAAGAGTTACATCGGAAAAATTCTGGGTAAGTTCTTCAGAAGTATCTAAATCAAAAACATAGTTCTTTGACCGACCATATTTGAGAGAATCAATTTCTATTTCTTGAACATGAGAACCATCTTCAAAAAGGATTCCATTTGAAAGATGGACTTGTAGTTTAGGATAATTCGTGGCTGTTGTTAAAATACTACTAATACCATTAATAAAAACACTCCCTAGGATTGAAGCATCTGGAATAAAAGAAAACCCATCTCCACCTGAAAGGTTAGAAATATTCGCAAGAAGATTTGAATCTAGATTATAACCAAAACCATAGGTTGTAATTGGACATCTAAAATTTTCGGATGTAAAATATCTTTCAAGAGTTGTTTCATGTCCTCTTGGTGGTTCAACATTAGGCACCCCATCTGTGAGGAGAATAATACCTTTATTTTTTTCAGGTGGAGATGTTTCTTTAAGAATATCTAAAGAAGCGACAATCCCAGACCACATGTTTGTATTTGCTATTGGCTTCAAGCTATCGAGCTGTTGACTGATAAGAGATTTATTTTCAGCTGTACATGATTGATTACTGACAATAGTTTCAGCATGTGAACTGTATGTTACAATTGAAATATTATCATCATCTTCAAGGCTATATAAGATAGTTTTAGCGGCTGAAATAGTGAGTGAAAGGACCGAAATACCATGACTTATCTTTTCATTTTTAGCTCCTTTAAGAGTAGCTTCATCAAACATAGAGTATGATACATCTATACAAAGGACAATGTCAATGGGTGGTCTCTTTTCAACTTCTGGAGTATTAATAGACACAACAAGCTTACCTTGAGTATAGTATTGATCTATTGTAATTTCATCTAGTTTACTCTTGTATAGTTCAAGAGTTTCTTCACATAATCTAGAATCAATCTTTAGTTGATCACTTTGAATTTTATCCCGAATAGAATCAATGCTACGTTTGAGTGCTGTATTATCGGATAGCATTGTTGGTTCTAGATATTCCCTTGTAATGGGTGATTCTTTTTTTGTAGAAAGCCATTTAAGGACACTTTCTTTTTCATAAGTATGTCCTGCTGGATCAGATACAGGATTTTGTAAAAGTTCCCCTGTGATAGGACAATAAAAATCCGGTGGGATAAAAATTCTTTCTTGTGGTTCAGGTTCCATAATAGTTGTTATACTACTATAACATTGAGAGATGTATTTAAATAATATTATATATATATTATGGGTAATTCACCTTCAGCTAATCAAGTTATAAATCAAAAAAAAAAGATTATATTTGATAATTTATGGAATGGAGCTAAATCAGAAAAATTTGGGGATGAAGTACAATCCCTTATTACGAGTGATAAAGAATTTTTTTTAACTAAAGTTAAAGAACGAATAGATACTGGTAAAGAACGTCTTAATAATGGATATACGGATAAAGATAAATACTATAATCATATAAAAGAGAGAGCTGATATGTTTTTCGATAACGCCTATTCAATTACTTATAAAGATAATTTAAAGGATAGGTTTAATGATACCCGAAAGGATGCAACTGAAAAAGATTGGAACCAATTTATTGATAAATTTTTAAGTGGAAATATGAATGAAGATGATTATTCTAAATTTGCTGCTAAGCTAAGTTATTTAGTTTCTATACAGAGGGATGTTAACTTGGCCCTTTATACTGATCTAATAAGAAGATTACATATCCCAGCATTAGAAAAAATGATTGCTGATAACAATGAAGGATTTCAAAACAATGAAACCGAAAATGAATTTTCAACAATATTATTGTTTATTATATTTGCTTTACTATTCTTACATGCTTTCACAGATATTAAACTATTTTAATTTTTACTAAAATATCTTTTTTATGTTTATTATGAAAATAAGATAATAAAATGTAAAAATTACTTAAAATAATACTCCTTTATAAGAATAAAAGGAACATATGCCTCGTCACCAATATATTGGAAAGCAAACTGAAAAATCAGAAAACTATTTTCAAACAAATGTGACATTTGAAGATTTAGTAAATAATAAAAAGATGAATAATATACGAAAACCAAATTACCAGGGTTCACTTTTAGAAGATAAAGTTGAAGAAATGATTGTAGAATATCAAAAAAAACCAATACTCCTTAAATTGAAGAATCGTATTATTATAGGTGTTTGGAAGAATAATTGGTATATTCTAGATGGACAGCATCGTATAGAGATGGGAAAGACTCTATACATAAATCATAAGATAGAGGACTCGTTAGTTTTCTGCTGGTATATATGCGAAAACGAAAGTATGTTAAAAGAAATATTTATTTCTGTAAACAAAGATTCTAGTAAAAATGAATATTATGTGAATCAAAAAGATATCTTTGGAAACACAAAAGAAGAATTTACAGGAAAACTAAAAAAATATCACAGTTCTGACTTTGCGAAAAAGAAAACTCAAAATGGAAGATTTAAAACAATTGAAGAATTTGTAATACAGCTAGATAATATGAAATATTTTGAGAGCTTTGAAAATGCGCAAGAAGCATATGATAATCTCAAAGATAAAAATAGTGAATTTTTTGAAATAAACCGATATGAAGTCAATATGATTAATAATGGATCTAATTTCTATGAACCAGAAAAGAAATTAATAAGACAAAAGATAATTTTCACAATGAGAGGAAATAATTTTATTGAATGGCTTGGAGATGAAACGAAAGCACCTTATCATAAAACAAAGATTAATAAGTCTAGTATATCTGCTTACAAAAAGAATGTTGTATGGAAGAAAGAATTTGGAGATGAAGATTGTGGTGTTTGTCCTATTAGCTTTTGTAATACTATTTTACGAAGGGGGAAGGGTATCAAAAATGGCTATCAATGTGGTCATATCATCTCTGAATTTAACGGAGGAGCTACAGAACCTAACAATATGAGACCCATTTGTGGTGGATGTAATCAATCAATGGGAAGTAAAAACTGGTATGCTTATGATCCTATACAATAATAAATTTGAATTATTACCTTTAGTTTCTAAAAAAAAGAATAAAAGATGGAACTTAACAATCGCTGTTCCAAATTGCGTCAAAATCTCATCAATTCTATCATAGACGAGTTTTCAAAGGTTGATCCTAACACGGGTGAAATACCAGAAATAAATGGATTGTGGGAAAAAGTAAGAAATATATACGATGAAGATACCAAAATGATTATGGACGTTATGGAAAAGAAAAAGAGAGATGAAAAGATCAATAAGTTTCCTGAAAATATGAGAAAAAAGAGTATTGTGAATTATGCCGACTATTATGAGCTAGATGTTGAAAATGTATCAATCTATGATGTGTTTTGTAGTTCAGCTGGTATCAAGGGATGGGCTACAGAATATGGAAATTAAATTAGAGTTTAATAGCATAATATATATTTTAAAATTTGAAACTTTTTTTATCTTTCTATAAATATATATGGAGGGAAATACAAAAACTGTAAACATGATTATGTCATGCGACTGTATTAAAGGTATGAAAGAATTGAAAGATGAAAGCGTTGATATGATTATTGCCGATCCACCCTACAACATTGGTAAAGATTTTGGAAACAATAGTGACAAACAAAAAATGGAAGATTACCTTCAATGGTGTGATGAATGGATGAATGAATGTTTTAGGATTTTGAAACCTAAAGGGTCGTTTTTCATTTATGGTTTTAGCGAAATATTAGCATTCATACGTGTTAGGATTGATATTTCCTATAATGTCCGATGGCTTGTTTGGCATTACACAAATAAGAACACTCCTACAGCAAAATTTTGGTGTAGAAGTCATGAAAGTATATTGTGCTGTTCAAAAGATAAGCATCCTATATTTAATCGTGATGATGTTAGAGAACCATATACTGAAGGTTATGTAAAAAATGCAGCAGGTAAAACAAGAAAAGCTACAAAAGGAAGATTTAGCAATGGTGAAAAAGAAACAGTATACAAAGCACATGAAAATGGAGCCCTTCCAAGAGATGTAATAAAGGTTTCTGCTTTGGCAGGTGGAGCTGGAAAAAAGGAAAGAGTAGATCACCCTACCCAAAAACCATTAGAACTTTGTGAAAAACTAATTAAGTCTTGTATGAACAAAGGTGAAGAAAATCTATTGGTTGTACCTTTTGCTGGATCAGGAAGTGAATGTGTAGCTTCAAAAAAGTTAGGTGTAAAATTCATTGGTTATGAAATAAATTCAGAATATGTTCAATTATGCAATAAGAGACTTTTAGAAATAGAAGACATAAAACCCATTGAAGAAAAGGTTGAAGAAAAGGTTGAAGAAAAGGTTGAAGAAAAGGTTGAAGAAAAGGTTGAAGAAAAGGTTGAAGAAAAGGTTGAAGAAAAGGTTGAAGAAAAGGTTAAAACTAAACGAGTTAAAAAGATTCTTAATAAGAAGCCTAAGAAGACTGAAGTTGCTTAAAACTATTTGAAATTTGAATAATAATAAATATTTTTTTTAAAAACATATGACAGATAAGTGTTCTATATCTCTACATACGAGGGTTAGAGATACCCGTAACTTGATAGCTAACTTATCACATTACTTAGATTCAACTAACATATCTTATACAGAAGAAGATAAAAAGAAAAAATGTGAGATTTTTGAGATACAAAATGAGAAAACAGATTTCATTACATATAAAACTCTAACAGGGATTGGAGATCATTATTACCCCCTTACAAAAGAAAGAAAAAAATACAATCGTATTGGTAGTGATTCTATGTGGAACCGTATTCCTGTAAGTGGATATAATTCAAATTACAAAAAACAAGAGGAATATTTAGAGAAGCTAAATAAATGGGAAGAATATTGTAAAAGTAGAGCGGCTAAAATGTTTTACATTCTAACTGAGGAACAAAATGATATAATAAAAAAAGGCGTAGAAGAATTGGAAAAGATTAATCAAAAGATGTTTGACGATCTTAAAAGTACAATTGTTTATGTGGAGGTAGATTGAATATATTCAATGAGTGAAGTTTCATCAGTTAATTCCTTAAAGTAATCATTAAAATTTTTGTCTTTCTTTTTAAAGTTATTCTTTTCAAACCAGTAGGCTTGTTGTGATTCTGCGATACCATCTTTATTTTTTTTTCCTTGACCCGTAATAATTCCAAGAGCTACTAAATCTTCAACATTTTTCCTAGATGTTATAGAAAACGAAAATCCATCAAGTTCAAGTTTACAAAGTAGGAGATAATCCCAATGATGCTTTAACTCAATATGTTGAAACTTACACTCATTTCCTTTTGATCCAAGTCTCATTGACTTCTGTTCGATAGTCTTTCCACACTTAATATGATCATAACAGCTACTATCTGAATTATCCATATGAAACCATTCTTTAGCAATTTTTTCAGAGTTTGCTCCAAAAACTTTATTATTTTCACCAGCATAATTGACAATTTCACTCGGTGAACCATTTTTTCTATAATAGTCTTCTTGAGTATCTTTTCTCTTGTAGTTTTTCTGAAAATCTAAATTTCTGAGAGTATCGATTGATAATGTAATGTTTTCATTCATATGTGGGTTTTTTTCTTGTTTAGAGGGGCTTTCAACACCTACATTACCGTAAGTGTCTTCATCTTCAGTGAGAAACTTTTTTATCCATTCTTGCTTCATTATACTATTGACTGACTGAACTTCTTTTGTTTGTGGGTGTATCAGTTGATACTTTTCTGTGAGTATTTTCAATAAATTCTTAACAGATGAAGCCATTTAAACTACCAATATTATTTAAAAAAAATAATTATTTTGTTTCAAATTTAAAAGACTATAAATACATTATATTTACTAGAGATCACTAATTAAGTTACATACTGTAGCTGGTACATACTTTTCCCTCTCCCAGAAATCACGAAGTTTATTAATGATGTGTTGAGCATCTTCACCTTGTACATTACCTTTAAAATGCTTTTTTACAAGAGAAGGCTTCTTATGAATTTTAGGAGGATCGGGCTCTGGATCATCGGGCTTTGGATCGGGCTCTGGATCATCGGGCTTTGGATCGGGCTCTGGATCATCGGGCTTTGGATCGGGCTCTGGATCATCGGGCTTTGGATCGGGGGCTTTAGCAATACCAACTGGTTTCAGAGAAATACACTTTCTCTCTTTCACACCTTGCTTTGATTCATACCAATTACCATGACCATCTGTTGATAGATTTGCAGGGGGTTTTTTCTGAATACCTGTTTTTGATTTAAAGTCAGACATAATACCTTCATAAAGCTTAAGAACAATATACTTGAGTGGAATCCTCTGTGGTGAATCATAGAGAGAAGAATTTCTTGATTTTACTGCGAAATATCCGAATTGTTCAAAAATTTTTGATTTGTTTTCTGATTTTAGAAAAGTAATCTCAATTACATATTCAGAATCTTTACCAGGTGAATGATCAATCCAATGTCCCGATGCCTTATTATTTAAAAGACACCAACTCATGAATGGTTTTGTTTTTTCTTGATCATAAAGGGTTACAATCTTTCCTGAAAGATTCTTTTGATTAAGTCGGAGACCTGGTGTAGGGAATTTCCCTTTATCTTTTGAAGGGAAGATTGATAGAAAACCTCCAGATTCTAAATCGAAACTACTAGGATCTATTTCAATACAATTTTCATGGAGGTCTTCTGCTTTTATAGCTTTCTTAGGCCAGTTCTTACCATTTTTGATGGGGAAATAGTGTCCTTCATTCCCTGGATGTTTTACATACCATCTGATACCCCCTCCTTCATATCTCCCATACATTTTTTCATTGAATTTGTGGTGTGAATTGACGACATCACCATCTTTTTGATAATTATAACCAGGAATCTTATTAAGGTCATAGAACACTTCCATGTTTGTACTCTCCGCGATTTTATATGTAAATTCTTTAGGGTTAATATTCAAATCATCTTTTAGAGTAAACAGTTTTATGGTCCCCATGTCAGGAACATAAAGGCCAAGATCCTTGACAAGTTCCTCTTCTTCTCCTGTAAATTCAGGAAACAATTCTGGACATCCTGTATCTCCAATTTTAATACAGAACTTGTTTCCAGCGCCGTCATCTTCATAAACTCTTGATCTCAGATACATACAAGATTCTCCCATATTGAAGTTTGAACCTATCTCTCCAAAATTGTAATTTCCTACACCTGTTGTCATTTGTTCTTGGGTTTTTTCTCTAAGGGACTCCATGATACCTTTGGGGTTCTTCATAGATCCCCTACAATCATCAGAGATTTCAAGATATTTTGGTTTTGCCTCAGAATCTTCACATTGAATAAGACATTTATCTTTGTCAAAGAAACGGATTGTGATCTTGCCACCATCGTTATCAAAGACATTATGTGTTTGTTCAGCCGAACATTCCTCAACTGTCATCTTTGACCCCAAGACAATATGATCAAAGTAATTCCTTGCTTGAACATCAAAGGGGATAGACTGGAGTTTCTTGAGTGTATGAGCTTGAGAATCGGTCATCATCTTTTTGTATTCTTTGTTTTTTATGATTTTACACGAAACCAATAAAAGTTTCAAATTTAGGTATTAATTACAATATAAGGATAAAAGTTTAAATAAATACAAGTATGAGTGTTGTAATCAAAGTTAAAAGCATTGATGGTGAAGAAATGAAAAACTTATCTTTTGGTGATAAAACATGTAAATTTTGTATGAATCATCCAATGGTTTTACTATGGTGTTTTATAATCATAATTTTAGCAATATCAATTGGAATCAGCGAATATGCGAAATAAAATAAAATTTGATTAATATATAAGAGTAAATCTATGGAAAAAGATATCTTTATGATTGAAAATAAAACAAGTCTACATCATATAATAAATGTTGGCGATGGAAAGAACTATAGAAAAAGTGTATATCCCTTTTGGGGATTATCACAAAATACGAGAAGTTACATTAGAAATTTTATGAATATTGGAGATGTTTTATGGTTTTGTCAAGATTCTGAACATGGATTAAAAGTTATTGGTATGGCCGAATATAGTCATTGTTACGATATTAATGATGAACCATTGATACCTATGAATATTGTAGAAAGAGAAAAACAAAATTGGGATATAACTATTAATAATGATATCCAAATATATTATAAAAATATATACAATACAGAAAGACAAAATATAATGATTGAAAAAACAACTGAAGAAATATATACATATTCAAATGAATGTGGGGGAGATCTATATAAACATTATGGTGGTTTCAAGTTTTATGGAAAACCGCTATAATTCAGATACAGGAGAATCGGACAAAGCATCAAAAAATGTATCGCTAAGCGAACCTTCTTCAGCACTATAATATAAATCATCATCAAGTAGAGTTTGTTTCATTTCAAAATCTTTATTCAATGTCAATGGTTCTCCATTTTGTTTGTGAAAACTAAACAAAAAATTAAGAATAACGATTCTATGTGAATTGATATATCTTGTTAAACTATCAAACTTTTTTTT
>Ga0181379_1001349_pt1 | contig 11556 bp, 21 predicted proteins | sample 2SPOviralmetaG_FD_130115 | JGI IMG/M metagenome (GOLD analysis project Ga0181379, IMG submission 130115) | Marine viral communities from the oligotrophic San Pedro Time Series (SPOT) site, San Pedro Channel, CA, USA - 2 SPOT_SRF_2009-07-10 | ecosystem: Environmental > Aquatic > Marine > Strait... | reverse complement strand
TTAAAAAATTTGTATACTGTAGATAATTGCCAAAAGGAGCACTTACAAAATACACTAGTCACCTCCGTGTAAATGTTGTTGATGAAAGAACATAGGATTTGATCTTGGACACATACTGCTTAACAATCCAAATAATGGATCTATTTTTTGTTCAGGATCAATACCATACAAGTCTACATAAGCATCTTGTATTTCATAGGCATGCAGTTCTAGTTCTTGTCTGCATGTAACTTTTTGCCATGTACCATCATGGTATTGTAAAAAATGTACAAGTTCATGTACCAGTACAACTTCTTGAAATCTATCTTCACTCATATGTTGTGTTGGTTTATTCCTAATAAAAATTTCGTTTGTATCATCATTGTAGTATCCTGCAATGTCACAAACTTCCATAGGTTTGCCATATGCACCTGTGCAAATCTCTTGTTCATTTACAATATATATTTGAGGATAAGGTGCTCCATTATAGGAGTTTACACCTCTGCTCGTAATAAAATCTATCATACCTGGTATAAGTGCTTGTAGTTCATTTACTCGTGCATCTGCAAATGCCAATAAAGGAAAAAACAAAGTAAACAAAAATACTCTAATCATATATCTTTTTCTACCTTAATCGATCCTTTTACACCGCATCGAGGACAAAACCAGTGTCCTCTATCGATACATTCTTTTTCTTTCATTGTTGCATAGGTAAAGTAGGCTTTGCACTTAGAACATGTTATATGATAGATATATTCTAAGTGCGCCTTAAACATCAGTGTATGGGCTCTACTTCTACGATTTCGCATGTAGGAAATACTTTTTGTATTTTGTTACTTGCTCCAGTTTTACCACTTGCTGGTACAACTGCTTCTCCATGTCCACCTGAAATTGTAACATCAAAATCATCGTCAGGGCCTTTATTAATGTTCAATACTTTGCCTGTTGGCAAGTTAAAAAGTACTTTGTACTTCAAACCAGTAGGAAAGTCTACTACATTACTCATTACTTTCTCCGTTAACGTGTTGTATACTCCAACACACTTCTGTCACCAGTCCATATCCCCATAATGTCCTTAGGATCAAGTGCATAGAGTTTTTTACCTTGAGGGTGATCTACATCAAACCCTCTACTCCAGCGACCATGTGCAACTGCAACTAGGTCACCTTCTTTGATATCATTTGTAACTTCATTGTCTGAACCTACACTATGTACCTCAAAGAATCTTGTTTTAATTCCTGATTGGTCACCATCATCATCTAGTGTAATGATGCCACCTTTAGTTCGACCTTCGCCGGGAGGGTTAACAAAAAACCCTAATACACTGTGTCTAACTGCTCTAATGTTTTTCATTGTGTTCTCCTATTGTGATGGTTTACCAGCATTAACATAATTTAACTGATATCTAAATGATTCTAGTAGTTCGTTAGGTATTACCCAACCTTCAGTTGTAAGTTTTTCGATAGCTCTTTGTAAATCTAAGATATGCATTTCAGTCGTTACAGGAATAACCCAGCCGCTTGCTTGTAGTTGATCAATTTTGTAATGATCAACATATAAAGAATCTGCTTTTGCAGTCATTGGTAAAATTATAAAGAGTGTTACTATCATAGCAAAATATATTGCAGGGTAGATAATTACACCTATTGTGGTTCCATTAAGTTTCATATTATGCTCCTTCTATAATTTGTTCGAGTGTTTCTAAAACTGTTTCGCTTGTATCTCTCATTGGATACTCTGTGAGTATCGATTGTTTAATTGTGTTTCTAGTAAAGTCCAATGCAAAACGTTCTCCTGTTTCTGGATTCATTCCTGTGTTTACTAAAAATACATTACTGCCATGTTGTTCAACTTTGTCCATCAACATGTCACTATATGTTTGTACACTTCTAGGCATAAAAGGTGATCCATAACAAGGACTAAGTGTACGTTTAATTTCTGTTACGCCATCTTCTGTTCCAGGCATAGTACTTGTATATCCTGTTTCAAAAAAACGTCTAACAGCATCACCACTTATTCTACTGATAGCAGGAAATACTCCTTCTGCATCCATTGTTAAAAAGAATATGTTGTCCGCATGACTAAAGTTACTGCGTTTGTGATAAGCATTTTCCACACAACTAATTGGATAGCTGAGTCTAGCATTTGCCGCATCAGGATTTTCAACAACTAGTGTTCCTCTTCGCCTTGCTAGTTCAACTGCATTAAAAATAGTTGGGTGTGTCTCAGGTGTTAAGCCTTCGCTTTTAGCATAGCAACCTGTTTCGACCATTCTAATACCCATGTTGCTCCATACAACTTCGTCATCACTGATAAGTTTATATTCAGGATCACTTGATAATGTTGTTTTACCTGTGCCACTTAATCCAAACATTAGGTTTGTTGTTTTACGATATGTAAATGCTCCGCAATGCATTGGCAGTCTGTCAAACTTGGGTAATTCAAAACTTACAATACCGAACACACCTTTTTTAATCTCACCTAAAAATGTTGTACCTGCAATTAGCAATATCTTCTTATCTAAATGCACATATATTTTAGGTTCCATTTCAATTGATGTGTTGTGCCATATGGTCCAGTCGCCTTCTTGGTCTTCGGCTGTCACCTTAAACATATTCCAAACAAACTGTTTGTGACGTGCATCATTTGTGTGTAGTGTAAAATTAGTTCCTACTGTTTCAAAGTTCATAGGATCTAAGTAATTCTTTTGACTTTGCAGAAGTGCATAAAAATTAGCAAAGTCTTCACCTTTGCCTATCTTGTTAAACTTGGGTCGTGTTAAATCTAAGTCTTTGGTTTGTTCACCAAAAAAGTATTTCTTATCTGGTGAACGACCAGTAGGGCTGGTCGTTATGCTTATGTTGGTCATTCTTCCTCATTTATTTCGAGAGTCTCAATGCTTCCGTCGTCATATTCGATTTCGACGTATTTGGTTCCATCGTCTCTTGTGCGAGTAATTTTACTTATTGCTTCTGGCTCTTCACTAAACTGTTCTTCTAAGTTAGGTATCTCAGGATCAGGAGCAGGTTGGGATTTCTTTGCTTTAGGTGGAGCAGTAGGTTTTACTGCTGGTTGTTCAATTGGTTTAGGATCACTTATGGGTTGTTGTTGCGGAGGCTCAACTGTGTTCTGATGTGCAACTGCAATATCTTCTGCTTTTACTTTTACAGTACCATCTTCGTTGAGTCTATCACCTCTAGCATTCATTGGCACATTACCAACTGCTCTAGTTGTTTCATTTTTAGCCGCCAACGCCGCCATATCGATTATTGAGCCTCTAGCAGTCTTAATATTATTCCTCATCTTAGAAACTCCTTGTAGTCTAAATCATATTTAAGGCTGTCTACTTTGTGTACGCCAATCAAATATAATATGTAGCTGGATACACTTGATCCTCTGCCAACACCCCACATGATATTATTGTTTCTCAATCGATCTACCATATATACTAGGAATTGTAACATTGGGAACATATCTCGCTTTCCAAATTCTTCGAGTTCTGCAACTACACGTTGATACTGCTCTTCATTTTGTGTTTTACTTAGCAAGTGATCAATTATATTCAACTGTTTATATTCGTCGGGCATACACCAGTTTTCAGCATTCTTGTAACTGTACTTATCATTTGAGTCTGCTGGTGTTTCATAATCTATAACATCATTAAACTTGAACAAACTACAAAAGTGATTGTAACTGTCAATCTTTTCTGTATCTTTCGTAACTATACGGCTAACAGTTTTACCTTGTAGCAAACCTTCAACAAGATCATTTTCATTTACTACTATTTCATTCATTGAATTTATCTTCATCTTTTTTTAATCTAAACTTTATATCACAGTAACCACATACTGCTTCGCCGCCATCTGGTATTGTGTAGTATACTTTAGGATGATCCATTTGTTCACCCATACACCAAACTCTGTCAGTATCACAGTATACAACAACTTCATTGAATCCGTCAACCCTTGAACTATGTTGTTTTATTCTATCTCTCCGATATTTAATACATCATCTTCGGAGTCTTTACCTTCTTCGATTCTTTTTTCTCGTTCTTTTTTCAACGCATCAATTTGACTCTTAGCCTTTATCTCAATACTTATTTGCTCAATCATATTTTGAATTTGACCTGCAGGGCCTACTAAATTCATACTATGAGCTTGACTGAGCTTTTGTCTAAGTTCAATTTGCTTTTCTAGTAATTGTTCGACGGTCATATTTTCTGTATCTAAAAACATAATATCCTATATTAGCATGTTAAAAATGTTATGTCAAGCTAATCATTTGAGATAATTCAGGATTATAATCATCAAAACGTTCGTTTCTCAGTTTGTTCATTGTTACATCCTCTCTTCTAAAATGACGCCATGTACCTTGTTGTTTTAGTTCGTAAATGGTATCCTTTACAAACGAAAGTTTTTCTTCATTCTCGTATTTCTCTAGCAGTTGTTGTTTTACCGGTGGAGGTAAATGTCTAGGTCTCATATACTCTGGACCTTCGATAACCATAAAGTTTGCAAATATACCAAGACTTCTACAGTAACGGTATAACTCCATAAAACAGTTTACATTGTATATACTAATAACTCCATGTACTGTAATTTTACACCAGTCTTGTTGTCTAAACCAGTGTAAGTTTTCTTTAACTTCTTCCCAATGACTACCAGTACGCAAAAATTCATTCAAAGGACCAAACGCATCTATACTCAATGTAATTGTTAATTTGTTAAGTTGTTTGAATCTATCTATAATTTCTTCAGTTGGTCGTTTTGTTGTATTAGTAATTAACATAAGATTGAGTTTAGGTAAATCACAACGGTCTAAAATACTAATAATCTCTTTTGGGTGTAGTAGTGGTTCTCCTCCAAGTAGTTTTAAAAAACGTAAATTGCTTAGATCGGTTTTGTTCAATGGATTATATTGTATGCCTTTTGGTATTTCCATATTTAATTTTTTGGCATCTTTATACCAATGTGTGCTAAGTGCAGGTCCACACATTCTACAACTATTATTACATGCATTGCTTAAACTTAATTCTAAATAACGTAGTTTAGGTTCACTGTCTTTGTGTACAGGTACCATTCTATCTACATCTTGTCCTATACCTCCAAATATACCAGTATTGACATCTAATCTCATACTGGTTCCTGTTTCACGTTCTAGCCTATAACAACGACTACAACCCTTAACAGGCTTATCTTCTAACATACGAGCCCTGGTTTCTTGCATCAATGGGTGTTGCATTACATCACCATTGTTTACATCCATGTCGTCTGGTGCTTCGCCTACCCACTGACAGCAGGGCCAGGCTTTACCTGTTTGCCAAACTCTTACATGATTCCAAGGTAGGATACAATCATACTTTCCCATACAATTACTTAGCGAGTCAACAACAAGCTCATATTATAGTCCGTTGGGGACTATAACATAATGGATAGCAAGTACAACGCCTACTGACGCACCCAATCCTATCATCATCTTAATAAAGTCTTTGGTAATAAGCGGAAACACTGTTTTAAACTTGTGCTTGCCAGTGACAGTTGCCATAGCAAGTTCTCGTCCACATAGTAGTCCTACAAATACCCAAGTTGTTGACATTGGTATATCATTTAGTTCCTTAAAGAAGTACAGTATTACAAAATAAACACAATCAATAATTGTAGCACTACGAACATATCTTGTGTTGTGCTTTTCAATTACAATCTGTTGTATCTTTCCTCCACCTTCTCGAAACATATATCCTAATCCAAATACAAACATTGCACTGATTAGAATCATTAGGTCCCATGGTATTTCTCTTGGCAAGAACACAGCAATGTTTGCCATGTCATGCGATAACCAAGTGAACCATAAAAAGCCTGTTGTAAACCATTGTGCTATACGCCACCATCGTTTGTGTTCTTCTTTAACAGGCTTTGCTTCGTCTAGCATTTTGCTAACTATTATCCAAATAGCATATGCCGCCACAGCCGCAACTGCATATCCCATCATGCTTTTAACAAGCATTTTTTCCAATACAAATGTACTAGCAAATGCACTTAGCACTAGGAAACTAGTACTAACTGGTACACCTATTCTTGTTAACAATAACAAGAGTGCAGGTGCCATTGCATGATACCATTGTATTTCTTGGAATGGTATTTTATTCAAACGTCCGTAACTTATGTCACCTCCGTTCATATACCAACCATACCACAAAGTATAAAGGAGAACTGCTGATGCCGCTCCCCACATAACTTTCCAATTAAATTTATCGTTGTTTGATGCAATCCATGTACCCAACGTTTGTACACTATCGTTTGCTATTACTGAATAACCGGCGAATAAAAATCCGACGAACATCCATAACGTCAATGCGTCCATATAATTTCTCCTTATGCTTGACAGCTTTACCCTGTCGCTCACATTTTGAGTTGTTGTTGACTCATGGTTATTTAATAGTTTTAATTATAATACATTATTACTAGGGTGTCAATTCGTTCTTTTCAACGTCAATAAATGCTACAATACTATTAAGATCATTGTATTCAACTTTTAGTTTTTTACAACTTAGTTGCATTGATCCTGTGTATTCTGCTTCTTTACCTTTTACGTTGCGTTCAATTGTTCGTTTTGCTTTCAGACATTCACTTAATCCGTCTCTAATTGTATATTCTTTGAGCTCTGACGGAGATCCGAAAAACATTAATAATACAAAAAATTCGCCAATCATTACTGTAATCCTCGTTATGGTCCATTAGCAGATTTAAGTTCCATCATATTATTGCGTAACTTTTCGTGTGCTTGTTCAAGCTGGTTAATTCGTTTCTCGTAAAATTCTAATGTCAACTTCTGCTGTTGGTCAAATGGTGCTTGCCCACTCTCGATTTCAGTAGTAAGTTTTTCAAGTTCACTGGCAAGATGTTCAATTAGCATGAACTGCTCAGAATCAGCAGGAAGGGAACCCATTTCACCACGAGGCCATTTGATACGAAACTCTGTGTTCATTTCTGTATCATTGCTCATCATAGTGATGCTGGTTTCAATTTGATTTAATCGTTCGATTATTCCAAAGTATGCCCATGTGCCTAATGCCGCCGCGGCGATCATTGATAGTATGTTACGCAAGGGCAATGATACTTCAGTATTATCTGAGATCTTTGCCATCCCTTATTCCTCTGTTGTCTGTTCGTAGTATTTATGTTACATTTTAATAAAATACCATCCGTCAAAATTTTGACCAGTGAATCAATTTGACGGATGGAAATCGACGGAATTTTGACAGATGCTTTATTCTCTGTTGCCCAATAGCATTAACAACATTTGAAATAGGTTGATAAAGTTTAAGTACAAGCTAATTGCAAACTTTACTCCATATCTTTCGTCTCTAGTTTCAATAAAAATATTCTTTGCAGTTTGTGTATCATATGCTGTTAATCCTGTAAAGATTAGTACTCCAATAACACTAATTGCAAACATCAATGCACTGCTAGCCATAAAGATGTTTACAATACTTGCAATAATAATTCCAATCAAACCAATAAACAAGAAACTTCCCCATGACGTTAAGTCTCTGTTTGTAGTGTATCCAAACAAACTAGCACCTGCAAAAGTAGCACTAGTAATAAAGAATACTTGTGTTATACTATATGCAGTGTAAACAGCAAAAATGGTACTCAAACTTACGCCCATTAGTGTTACAAATGCATAATAGAACAATGTTAGTTTTTTGATATCCCAATTTTGTCCTGCAAAACTATACCAAAAAATCATTCCTAGTGGAGCAAACATTGCTACATAAAGCAAACTGCCCATTGAATACAGTAGTCCACTACTGTAAGTTAACCACGCAACTGCACCACTTACTGCTAGTCCGCTAGCAGTATGGTTGTACATTGTTAACATTAATTGTCTAAGTCCAGCATCGAATTCAGCATCTTGTCTTGAACCTAGTACAGCTCTTTCAAGTTGATTCATTATAAATCTCCTTCTTTTCTGTTTTCACTATAATGCACGTCAAACTCTCCTCCTGGATAACGTGCTTTTAGTTTTTCTACATTCTCTGCAATTACGTCATTTGGGTCAAGCCCAAGAGCACGACAACTATTAGTCCAGTACCATATAATATCACCCAATTCTCTTTTAATATGGAATATTGTGTCAGCATCCAATGGCTTGCCTTGGAATATACATTTCTTAACAATCTCACTAAACTCCCCTCCTTCACTTGCTATGCCAATACTACCTGTTAGTAGCAGTGCCATATTCACCCCACTTTGTTCCAAACTTTGTAGTTGGTTGCATAGAGCTTCTGTTTCGTTACTTTGTTGACTGGTTACACCTTGTACAAATTCTTTATATTTGTTTAAGTCTACATTATTCATAATTACCTCTTTCATTTTGTTTATAATATATTAAACTTTGACACTTGTCAAGTGTCCTCTTTTCGTCCAATGAGAATCTCTTGTGCATTCTCTTTTACAAGTAGGAGTATCAAAACTTTTATTGAATTCTACCATTAATTTACTAGCTTGTATCTCTTGTATTGTATACTTGTTCATATCAATATCACTCATATCACAGTCGTTTTGTTCTGCCCATATTTCTAAATCTCGTCTCTGAGAATACAACCAACAGCAGGGCCATAGTTCTCCAGTTGCACCTATAAAGGCTTTGCCTGTCTTTTGCAAACATTTAGGCGTAAGTGTAATCAATGTGTCTTCGATCATCTTCATTCTTAAATGTTATTGATTTATAACTACGCAAACTTTTTGAATAGTGAAACTCATCGAATCCTATTTCCTTGCTTAGTCTTTCTGCTTCTTCTACTTGGTGTTCGTTGTATGGAAATACCAGCATTTGCCAAACTAAGTTTGGTTTATATTTTCCGTTTGCTAGTGTTTCAACTGCGGTTACAATATCTTTCCATCTAGCATTTTTTCTATACATATGATTTGTATCTTCCAATCCATCTATTGCAAAACGAAACTCTTTACGATTATCCCAAGGTAGCTCACTAAGTTGTTTCCAAAACTTTAGTTTACGATGTGAACCATTTGTTTCAAATCTTATTTTCTTTTTGGACCTACATGCTTGTGTTGCTATTTCAATAAAGTCTGGATGATAGATACAATCTCCATAACTGCCTACAAAACGTATACTTTGAAAATCAGGTGAATCAAATGTTTTGAATACAACGTTTTTGTCAAGACGACCAGTATCCCAACTTGTATCTCCTTCTAACTTCCTATATGTTCTAGGACAAGCTGGACATTCTAAGGTACATTTTGTTGTAAGTTCGATTTCGACTGACTTGTGATCCATGGTTTTATAATTTCATCGTAGAAGTGTTTGTGTCCTTCTAATGTAGGTCTAATTTTATTTTGACCATCTAGTGGAATACCTTTTTTATCTTTGTGTCCATTTTCTAGTAACCAACTACTCATAGTTTCATTACCTTGTTTCCACCACATAGTCCAATCTATACCTTGCAACACTTTTTGTATAAGCTCACCTTCTAAATCATCTTTGTTCAGCCATCCATAAAACATTAGTAATGGTATATTGTTATATTTACAATATAACTGTAGAAGAGTTAACATTTCATAACTTTCAACTGCTCGTTGCTCTTCACTTATGTATGTTACAAATGTTTCTATTGCTTTTTTATATGTTTTGTCAATTGTAGTAGTACCACCGAATCCTTTAATCTGATAGTAGCTTGTGCCACATAGATTAGTATCGTAACCTTTTTTTGGATCATATCGACTGAACATCAATTGATTCTCTTTATTGATTATGATTTCTTTTCTACTAGGATTACTAACTTGGAATATACAAATTTTATCGCCAGCAGTTTCTCGTAATTTAACTAATACTTCTCTAATACTAGTAACAGGACCACTGCCACCTCTAGCTACATTTATAACATCAGGTATATGATGTGCCCAACTTCCCTCGTTGCGTGTAAAGCTACAACCGCCTGTAATAATTTTATACATAGATGTCCATTTTACTGCCTCTGCGCCATTCACCTTCGCTTGATCGCATCTGTGTTCTATGCTCGTCGACTATTTCTTTAACAGGCTTAACAGCATCTGGTAGTTCATTGCGTCCCACTGGAATTTCTTGGTATACTGTTCTATCTACAGGCGGAACATAATAGTGTTGATAATAAGAAAGTGGACTTATTGCTGTCATTATTATCCCTCCTGACTTGCATTAACAATCTGTGTTATGTTTTTACTTATTGCAGTTTCAAAATAATCGTCTGGATCATTGTAGTATAATCCTTCACTCAATGCTCTACTAAAACTAGCTTGCATATTTTTATTCAAACTTAATTTCATACATGCATGTTCGGTGCTATATCCACCACTAAGTCCAACTATTCTTTGTACACTGTGAATGTTTAACAAAGGCAAATAAGTGTTTGGGAGATCGGGTAAAGTTAATTTAAGTATACATTTACCTTGCATACGGTGTAATCTTTTTGACAGATTGTCTTTTAAAATATCTTCAATAATTGACTTATTACCGTTGTTAATACTAATCTCAGGTTCTACAATAGGCATTAGCCCCATATTATATATTTTTTCTGCTAATTTAAATTGTTGATCTAATACTTTGTCCATTCCATCGACATCATGAATAATACTACGCATTTTTGTTCCATAGCATCCATGTTCTAATGCATAATCAATCATGCCTAGATCATCAAATTCTTTAAGTGTGCCATCTTCATTTGTGCCACTATCAATTTTAAGTATTGCATGAATACCTTTATCTTTGAGTGCAGGAACTGCTCCACGTTCTACACTATCTTTATACAATATTGCGGCATCAATATTTCTACTATCGAACATGTCGCTGTTGATCATACGCATTCTAAATGCATGTATCTTTTCCATTTTATCTTCTTCAGTCCAAGGTTGTCCATAAGTGTCTAATACACCTCCGGCACTACCTCCACTGTTATCCATAGCGGCTATAAAAGTCATTTTTAATTTACTCCTACGTTTATGAGTTGATGTGATGTGTCTACCAATCGGCATGAGAAACTCCATTCATTATCGTACCATGATAGCACACGAACACAGGTATTGTCAACCACTCTTGTTTGGTCACTAGCAAAGATACAACTTTGTGTAGTATGATTAAAATCTACACTTACTAATCTTTCTTTGGAATATTTAATAATATTCAACATTCCATTATGCGACTGTTCTTTAACAAGCTGATTAACTTCTTCATCACTCGTTGGTACTACAACATTCACTGTTAAGTCAACACAACTTACGTTTGGTGTTGGTACTCTAATTGCACTGCCTCTTATTTTTCCATCTAGTGTGGGAAGAACTTCCCCAAGGCTTTTAGTAGCACCTGTACTAGTGGGTATCATACTCATAGCGCCTGCTCTAGCTCTATACAAGTCCTTATGCCGTCTGTCAACTGTTCCTTGGTCACCAGTATAACTGTGTATTGTAGTCATTTGTCCATTAACAATTTTAAATTGGTCATCTAATACTTTCACAAGTGGTGCAAGACAATTTGTTGTGCAACTTGCATTACTAACAACCATATCACTAGGTAAGATGTCTT
>Ga0181379_1001348_pt1 | contig 11557 bp, 7 predicted proteins | sample 2SPOviralmetaG_FD_130115 | JGI IMG/M metagenome (GOLD analysis project Ga0181379, IMG submission 130115) | Marine viral communities from the oligotrophic San Pedro Time Series (SPOT) site, San Pedro Channel, CA, USA - 2 SPOT_SRF_2009-07-10 | ecosystem: Environmental > Aquatic > Marine > Strait... | reverse complement strand
CTATACGCAACATTGCGAGCCTGTTTTAATGTTGCTATTTGTCGAAAATTCGGCCTAATTTACAGGTATTTTTGCAGCCGAAGGGCCGCCGAATTCTTTTGCTTTCGAACCAAACTGTGGAAGATTATTGCTAATGCCATTCAAAACGATTGACATCAGTAGGAGAGCCGGTCAAGATTTGCTTGCACCACTTCATCTTGATGCAATCGTTGAAGAAGAGATTTTGCTGCTCCGCTTTCGCCCATGCTGACCAAAGCAGCGGCCTGAAGATTCCCACTCACCGTGGTCTGCGGCTGTGTCTGATCGTGCATCTGCACCAAACCAATGGCCTTCTCAGCTCGGCCACTGACGAGAAGAGCGTGAGCCAAGTTGAGGAGGATGGTACCCTCGGTTGGTGCGGATTTAGCAGCCTCTCTTAAGGCAAGGATGGAAGATTCGAACTGTGTTGAAGCAAGTGTTTGAAGTTCGAGATCGGGGCTTTTCGCCATTGTGAGCGCTCGTTGTAGCAGCGAAAGACCGTAGTTGTTGAACACAGCCGCATCGCCTGGCATACGTGCTGCAAGTTTTTGAAAGGCGATGGCAGCCTGCGCCCACGACTCATTGCCGAGCGCTTCGTATCCTTGGCTGAGCGTCGGCTCCAATTCTGGCAATCCCTCAAGACGCACTGCAAGCGCTTGAGCCGGGTGAATATCCAAGGAGATCACACCACTTGTTATCGATTGAACTGGCTCCGTCGGTTCATGTGCGTAAACAGTAGGTTCTGCATCCATCGTGTGAACGACTTCCACAACTTCGTCTGACTGAGCATAGATTTGTTCCATGTTTGGTGCAGCAGCGTCAATGCGCCACATTGCAGGGACATCAGGGTCGTCTGACGGCTCGTTGTTGGCAACCACTGTGTTCGCTTCCAACCTCACCACTGCAGGCGGCTGAGTGGTAGTGACTGGTTCGATGCGAGGCAGCATTGGTTCGACAACTGCTGCCGCCTCAACCCGAGGCAATGGGACTGAGGGTAATGCTGGGGCTTCAGGCAAGGTCGTCACGGGAGCAGGAGGCGGCGTTGGCACCACGACAGAGGGCAAGGGCACTGGTGGCAATGCTGCGGGCTCAACGGGCATAGGAAGAGGCTCAACGGACGGAGACGAAACGGAAGGGGATGGACTTGGTTCAACGGGTTGAACAAGTGCTGGAGAAACTCCAATCTCTACCACAGGTTCAGGTGTCGAGGAAACAGGTGTTTTTTGCTCGGAAATTTGCTCGCTGACCAGAGGGAGGGGGGCCTCATCACTGGACCCGTCAAACGGCATCCCAGTCGCATAGCTGCCGATGCCGAACGGCAAGCGGGATACGTTCGTGTTGGAGGTGCCTGAGAAACCAAATGGTAAGCTGCCTTTTGGCTCAGGCTTGGTAGGAACCTCTTCCGCTGCCTCGACGGTTGCGATGCCCTCAAGATCGTTCCATGAAGCGACCGCTTCATCCAATCCTGGTACTTCGGTTGGCAGGGGTGACCCATCATCATCTTGTTCGGTCAAATCAACTCTGATTTGACTGCCGCACGCAGGACAAGCGTTGCCTCCAAGGGAAAGCAATCCGCAAATCGTGCATTCGAACATATCGGCCCTCAGCCACAACGGGGGAGCCGTGACTCTTCAATACAACGCAAAGAAGCGTCTCGAATCATTCCTCAGAGGAGGCGATGTTCTTGATGCGGTCAATCGCTTGTTCAGCCATTTCTGTGAAGGCATCCAAATCATCGTCAACAAGGGCTTCTGCGAAGTTCTTACCCTTGCCCATACCACGGGAAACTTGCCAGATGATTCCGAACATTGTGATTCCAACACAGACACCCTTCCAAACATTTGCCCCACCATCTGCACCGATGACGTAAACAAGCACCATGTAGACAGAAACGATGGCCGTCGTGAGGAGCATAATCGGGAAACCTGCTTTGAAAAACTCGTTGAAGGAGATGGGGTAGCCTGCTTCCTCAGACATTCCTGCGGTCACCACGTTTGCAGAGGCACCAATGAGCGTACCATTGCCACCGAGGCACGCACCAAATGCAAGCGCCCAAATCATTGGGTTCAAATCGATGTTAAGGTCGTTAGCAATTTGCATAACAACTGGGATCATCGTGGCTGTGTAAGGAATGTTATCAATGAAGGCTGAGGCGATTGCCGAAACCCACAGGATAATCAGAATTGCAGCGGCAAGGCGAACGATATCCCCCGCCTCATCTGTGCCAAACATAGCGATACCTTTGGTGACGTAGTCACCAATGAAGGAAATGACGCCCAAATATTGCAATGCATGGACCAAGACAAAGAGGCCGGCGAAAAAGAGGAGGGTCGTCCATTCCACATGTTCGAGCGGTTTTTCCAGTTCATGGCGATCAGTTGCTAAGAGCATTAAGACAGCACCGACAAGCGCAATCCAAGAAACTGCAATGTGCGTGATTGGGTGGAGGAAAAAGTTGAGAACAACAAGTGCCAAGATCGTCCCGCTTACTTTGAGCATAGCAGCATCCTTGATGCCGTATTTTGATTCGAGTTCAGCAATGTCTCGAACTCGGGTTCCTGCGAATTCTTCGCCATAAAACCACTTGATGAACATAAAGCTGGGGACAATTGTCATCAAAATACCGGGTGCCATTTCGATGATGAAATCGTTGAATGTAACGCCAGCACCCATCAAGTCCGGATACCCTGCTTTTTCGATTGCTGCGGCAGATAGACCAGAACCAATCATGATGTTCGGTGGGTCACCGATCATGGTCGCTGCGCCACCGATATTGGAAAAGAGTACCTCTGAAATGAGGAGTGGAATTGGTTTGAGATCGAGTACCTTTGCCAGTTGAATGGTCACCGGAGTTAGCAACAGCATGGTGGTAACGTTGTCGAGGAAGGCTGAGAGCACTGCCGTTACAGAACATAGGATCACGACGAGGGTCCAAACAGAACCGCCGCTTTGCTTGTAGGCTTGTACAGCGAACCACTCAAACAGACCAGTGTGGGAGAGGATGCCAACCATAACCATCATTCCCAGAAGAAGACCAATCGTCTCCCAGTCAATGAGCGTGGTCACAGCACCTAAAGTGAAGGAGACCTCTGCTGATGCAGGTGTGTAGTAAGCAAGAGCCAGAATTGCCAGGAGTCCACCGACTGCTGCTGCAAGTGTACGATGGACATATTCAGTAATGATTAACGCATACACGCCAAGAAGAATACCGAGACCAACCCAGACTGCCTGGGTGTTTTCAATGTCTTGGAAACCAGATGAACTTGAGGAGCCCCCACCTGCGATTGAGTGGGAGGTGAACATCATCGTCCCAGTGAACGCTAAGAGCCCTAATGCAATATATTGCGATGGGTGTCTTCGTCGTGGTCGTAGCAATCCGCTGGCGCTCATAAAAAAAACCACATAGGGGACATTATTGAGGATTTCCTATCCAGTCAATGGTCAACGCCACAGTACACCGACATTTCCGCGTGCCAGAACAAGAGTCGAATTGGTTTCTTTAGCGAGGTGAGACCAAACTGCATCAATGTCCTTTCGCTCAAACAAGCCCCTGTTAATTTTGATTTTGACGAGCGTTCGCGTGTTGAGTTGACCATCGATTTCATCGATGAGATTTTCTGTGATTCCAGACTTACCAATCCGAATGCTTGGTTGAAATTCCCGTGATTGAGCCTCACGACGAATGGACGCAGGGATGTCACGACTCATAGCACTCAGTGGACCCTGTGGGCTGTTGTTCAAGAAGATGCTCCCACGGAACTTGGGAATGTTCTCAAGACGAGCGGTGAGATTTGGGACCGCCGCCAAACCTTCGAATCGAGGAGCATTCAAGGCATGTGATGATTCGCTGACCATGCTTAATTCGAACCCTTGCATTGACACCGAACTGATGTGGTGCATTGCATTTTCGACACAACAAGTGCCGTGCTTTGCTCGGAATTTGAAGGCGATGTCGGCGTGATAATTTGACCAAATGATGAGCCGATGATCGGAGCAAACGCTCGTCAACACCGTCTGCACGATTCAATATCGAGATCAAGCGTTGTTGACCTTCTTGTGCGATGGCTCGCCTTTGCTTCCCGCTTTTCTTCCGGGAACGCTGGCGTGAAGACACATGACCACCTTCATTGGAGAGCCGCTAGGATGTCGTGAGTGATTTCATCGATGGCTCGGTCACCGTTGATGCGATGAAAAATTCCTGCTGATTCATACCAGTCTGCGAGGGGCGATGTCTGCTCGTGGTAAGCGTTCAGACGAGAGAGGACGGTTCCTTCGTTGTCATCTGCCCTGCGCTTCTCTTGCCATTGTCCACAGTCGCAACCTTCGGCTGCAACCGGGTTGAATGTGTCATGGTAGACGCTTCCACATCCGGCACAAGAATATCGGCCGCAAATCCGCTCAACAATTCGCTCATCAGGCACTTCGATGGCGATGACATGGGAGACTTCCGTAATTGTGGCAAGAGCCTCAGCTTGGGGGATGGTTCGAGGAAAACCGTCGAACATCACGCCGTCTTTAGCGTCCGGGTGTGTGATGCGTTCCTTGATCAGTTCAATAATCACTTCATCTGGTACAAGTTGACCTGCATCCATGAAGGTCTTAGCAAGGGTCCCAGTTTCGGTCCCAGCCTTGACGGCAGCACGCAGCATGTCACCAGTGGAAATCTGTGGCAAACCGGTTTGGTCGGTGATGCGTTCTGCTTGAGTGCCTTTTCCAGCGCCAGGGGGGCCAAAGAGAACAATGCTGCTCATAGCGCTTCCAGTGGGCGACCCGTTTTAGAGATGCGCCCAACTCACTGACCGTTGCGTTGGAGCCACTGGTGACCGTAGTGTTGCCATTGTTCCATCGTCCAACCATCTGGCAGACCCGATGGCGGGAGGGGTGGACCCGCTGCAGCGGCTATTGGAGTCGGCGCAGGTACTGGTGTAGGGAGTGGAGTAGGCATGGGCGCTGGAATTTGTGGAAGGGACTTCAGAGGCAGCCCAGCGGGTGGCAGACCGGCAGGTGGGAGACCTCGAGGTAATGCGCCAGGGGCAGGCAAGCCACGCGGCATGGCACCGGGAGGAAGTCCTTGGGGCACTGCAGCGGGTGCTGGCGGGAGGTTGAGGGATTGAGCCAGAGCAGCTGCAATTTCATCCTGCGAGACTTCTGCGCTTGCGATTTCATTCACAGCGTGACCAATGTCAAGCGCTTCGTCGCGCCGTGTACCAAGGTGATCAGGGTTGACGAAAGCATCGGGTGCCACAAGTTCACTTCCATCATCCTCGAGTTCACCACTTCGCTTCATCCTCAAAGCCAGCACTGCACCAGCGGCAATGAGCACTCCGATGAGCGGGATCGAAACGTAGAGAGGCAGGACGGCAAACAAGCCGCCGTTGCTGTCGACAGAGGAAACGGTCGTTTCAATTGAGAACGTCCCAACGGTTTGTTCTTCAGAAGTTACAGAAATTTGTGTAAGCATGAGGCCTTTTGAAGCTGATGACTTCGGCGTTACAGTCACATCAACAGTGAGGCTTTCACCAACGCCAAGGCCCTCGATTACGGTATCAGAAAATGATACAGTCCAAGATGAAGACGCGTTTCCGTCCACGTCGAGCACAAGGGCGCTAAGTGCACCAGTGATCGGAAGGTTGCCATCATTCCGGATAACGATTGATTGTGTGGCGCCTTCTTCTTTGACAATGCTTCGGAATGGCCGAATGTTATCATCTGAAACCGTCATGTTGGCAAATTGAGATGGTAAGACGGCGACATCCACTCGCACTGATGAGTTGACGAGTCGCCCGTTGTTCCCACCAGTCACGGTGATTAAGAGATCGAAGGCTTGTGAGTCCGCAGCGGCATTCGGGGGTGGAATCAATCCAAAACGAACGGTTTTTTCTTCCCGTGGTTCAAGGTATGTAATCGGATTTGCGAAACCGACAACCCAACCATCAGGAGCCAAACCATTGCTCCAACCAAGCGTCAGAGGAGCGTTTCCAGTGTTCGTCACGTTAAAACTCCCGTAACTAAAAGTGGAACCAATCTCAGTTTCAATGACATCGCCCACTGGCCCTTGAAGGTTCAAAGCAAGTTCATCCCTGACCTTGAGGAGCGTTGTATTTGAGATGAACACTTGTGAGGTGAACTCCGTTCGGATGACGAAACTGTTGGCATCACCCTCTTCTGCCGCACCAGGCACACCCAAAACAAAGTGCACATCGATGGACTCACCCGGGCTAAGAGCAATCGAGACTTGGCGTGCATCCGTCTGTTCTCCAGCGGTGACTTCAATGGGCCATGTTGGGTTGGCGGGTTGGATTTTGACATTCAAATCAAGGTCTGTGTTTCCTGTGTTCTCAACGGTCAGATTCATGTTGATCTGTTCCCCACTATCGACAAGAACTTCTCGGTTTTTCGAAGACGGGCCGATTGGGCCGAGGTCGTCGTACAAATCAGCATCAAAGGACTGCTGGGGGAGAACTGTGATAATCGCAGATTCGCTGAAATTCATCGAGGCATCAGTCGTTGAGATCACATAACATGTCACTGTATCCGTTGAACCAGTGAGCGGAACGCCGTTTACCACCGGTGGTACAAACAGGTCAATTTTTATCGCCCTGTATTCACGAATGCCAATGGGTTCAATTTCCAATGTCGACGAGTTCGTGTCCTTGAGCATGATCTGCCATCGGTTCTCAGATTCGCAACTGATTGAGTATTGGGCGGGGGAATTTCCAATGTTCGCAACAGAAATTCGGAAGCCAGCAGAGTCACCGGGTTCAGCCTCGAGACCTTCCGTTCCAAGCGGCGTAATGAGGACCTCATCCAATTGATCGATGGTGAAAGTAAGCCGCTGCGTGTGGGCAACTGTTGGGTTGTCTTGGTACCTTGCGGTTACGTCGACCACAAATGTCCCAGAACGGGCATATCTTGGCGAAGCAGGGTCGCTAAGGTCCGCATCCTCGTCCTCGAGGTGGATTGTTAGCAACTGGAAATCACCAACTTCCCCTTCCCCTTGGACAGTGTAAGGGCCCAGTTGAGAGACACCCTTTGACCATGTGTCCTCTGGCGAAAGAAGGAAATCAGGCCGACCAGGTTGAGGTACCTGCACGCCGGTGACACTCAGGGTGACATTTTTCTCTCCAGTTCCTTCATGAAGGATGTGAATTGGAATATCAATGCCGGTTTGATTTCGAACATCAAACGTTCGTATGGCTGCCGCTTCACGATCTTCTGAAGTGACCGGCACCGTACCATCATCGTTGAGTGCCACAACACGAACACCGAGCGCTGTGACTTCGATGTCTTGTTCCCAAATGTTGTTGTCGATACCAGTTGTGCCATCGTTCATCTCTGCGACCTGATCATTGGTATCAACTCGCAAACGCATGCTGTGGGTCCCTGTGGTGACGAATTGATGTTGAATCAAGAGTGAATCGATGGTGCCAGCAGCCAATGCTGAGCGGTCTCCTTCGAACAGCGTATCGCCAGAAGTGAGGTCTTCGAAGATGACCCGGAAGGAGCCGGTGGCAAGGGTTCCTTGGTTAATCCATCCAATTCGGATTGCAATCAAATCATTGCGAAGGGGTTCGGGAGAAGAAGGAATAATGCTCCCGTTGTAAAGGGCGAGATCGGCTTGAGGTGTCGGCGTTGCATCCGCAGTGACTACAAGACCGAAGCTTTGGGTTGTTCCGCCACGGTGGAGAACTTTTACCAGCCATTGACCCGACGTGGAAAGGGTGCCGGGAGCGACTTTAATTCGCTCCACATTGTTGACTGAATCGCTCGCTTGCCCTGAGGTTGTGAAACCGTTTGCGAAGTTATTGCCATACCATTCATTTCCGGAAGGGTCAACCAGAACGAGGTCGAGGTTATTGACAAGCCGGGATTCGCTTTGAGCAGCATTTGCTGAGCCCGCTTCATCCGACCAGGCCAGTGTGATATCGATCCCGTGAGATGCGTCCAACTCGAACGCATAGAGGAGGCCAAAGCCCGCATCCAAGGGCGTATTGTCATCCATGAACGTGGCGAGGGCGGATGTGCTTGGTGAAGACGCATCCCAAACAGGTAGAACGGTTCGATCGAGGTCGACTTGACCCCAGCCTTCAGCGTTGTTGGGAATATCGGGTGAGCCGAGGTCCCGAGCACCGTTGATCATGGCCGCTTTCACAAGAGAGCCTGAAGGGGCACTGATGCCTACCTCTTCGCGAATGAACTCGCGGGTCAATGCTGCAACGCCGCCTGCGACAGCGGTTGCTTGGGAAGTACCGGACAACATGGTGTAGACATCATCTCCATTGGCGTGGGTTTCACTGGAGCAAGTGAGTCCCGGAGAGGTTTTTGCTTCCTCAGCACGCCCAGAGCAAACATCTACGCCGGGTGCCACAAGATCTGGCTTGACTCGTCCGTCGAGGCTTGGGCCAATGCTGGAGAATGAGGCAACGCTTCCTGAAGTCGAACCCGTTTCAGAAGCACCAATGGCAAGCACGTTCTTGGCAGTGCTAGGAGGGGTGATTTGTGAGGCACCTTGTGAGCCCAGGTCACCGACTGAAAACAGGGGGAGCATGGAAGGCTTGTCGTGAACGAAGATGTCCACGGAACGAGAATCGGCGGAGTACTGGCCATAGTTTCCATTGGCTCCCCAAGCGTTGATGGCGATTCGGGCGGTCTTCTGTTCCGCATCCCTCAACAAATCATAGATTGAACCGATTCGCCCGAACACACCTGTGGGGTCGTGCTCGAGGGCGTACATCACAAGGTCAGCATTTGGTGCCATGCCGGTAGCGTTTCCATTTGATTGGCCATCCCCAATGGCAGATACGGCGATGTGTGTCCCGTGCCCGGTGTTGGAGTCGGCTGGAGATGAGTCGAGGCCAAACTGCGTGTAGACTCCTGCAACTCGACCTGTCAAGTCGGGGTGATCCAAATCAAGTCCAGTATCGGCAATGGCAATCATTTCGCCTGATCCATCGAGCGTGAAGGTAGCATTCGCTCGCACATCAATGACACCAGATGCGGCGGCAGCTGCAGCGTTATGCAACGAGAATTCGGCGGTTGGTTCAATCCAGATGATTCGCCCATCGTTTGCAACAGACGAGATGAAGGAGGGAGCCATTGATGGCGGAAGTTCAACTTCACACACACCAACGCCACACCACGCATTGTGGGCACCCATCCGAATCAAATCTAAACTCAGCGACTCAAAGCCGCCATAGGAAAGATCCGCTGCTGGAATCAATGCCAGTCGTTGGGAAGCATCACCTGCAAGCAGGGAAGCGTCGATTCGCCAGCCTGGGTGCTGAGCACCGACCCAACGCACATCGTCATCGACAAGAAGTGAGCGAATCGAATCCACAGGAGGGTCAGCCAGTCGAACCAGCCACGCTTCGTCACTAATGAAATCGAGTGGGGTAAAGTCATGGCGATCAATGAGTTCTTCCAAAATCTGACCATCGTGAGCGTGGAGTTGAACGATCGCAAGCCCTGTCGTTGTGAAATCGTTTGCGTTGAACAGGCCAATTCCTGGCGCTGGGTGCTCATCAACGGTCGGATCAAAACTGCCGATGTTCATATTGAGAACGCCAGTGGATGGCTGGAGGGAAACTTGAATCCGTTCTGTTGGCGTCGCAACGTGCCACATCGAGGCTGCGAGTGCCAAGCGTTCAACCTCCGACATCAGCGTGTCCGTTGGTTCATCGATTGATTCAACAGATTCAGAACTGACGGCAAGCATCGGTGAGAGAGATGTTAGGACGAGCAAAACAAGCATCAGTAGCGGTCGGCGTAGTGCTTGCATGACTTTGCCACTTGTCAGACCTTTTTGAAAACGCCCCTTGCTTGTGCCCCTACGGGGCACGGAAGAATCACTCAATCAGAGGTGGTTGTAGGATGAAATAGCTGCATCTGTCTTTGCCACTGAAACCATCCAATCAGGCTCGGTGTTCATCAATGCACGGATTGCATCGACGTTCTCTGGAATCACATCTGACTCTTGGTGAATGGCTTGGAAATAGTACAGCGTGTTGCCTTCAAGTTTAACGCCGTCTTCCCAAACAAAAATTTCGTGAAGATCGCCCCACTTTCGACCAATGTCACGTGCAAATTCCATAACTTCGGCCGTAGTTGTGATGCCTGTTTCTGAACCGTTCATGATGACAATACGTGGACGTTCGCTCCACATCGAGAGGACCGATTCGGTGGTGAGACCGTGACCCTCTGGCAATGTTGCCACAACGACGTGAACATGCATAAGGGTGGTTGGAACTGCCACGGCCATCGAATTGATTTGAATCTCAGGTTTCACTGTCATCACATCTGGTCCGTGATGAGAAGGTACCTTGAGGACCGGCTTAATCGCGTTAATCGGTCCTTTGCTGGAATCTCCAGGGTCTGCAGCACGACGGATCATGGTGCATTCGACAGAAAGTGAGCCGCAGTGTTCGTAGAGTGGAACGAGGGTTCGAGAGAGACCAGTCGTGTTGCAAGAGACCACTCGTGTGCCTGCTACACCGAGGTTTTCGGTGTGATTCGCAGAAGAAGTGTAGGAGTGTTCAGTCATGGCATGCTTTTCGCCACCTTGGAAAATCCATTTGATGCCAGCAGCCACGTACTTGTCTTTGTTTGATGCGCCAACTTTTCCTGGTGAGCAATCGACGACAATATCTGCAATTTCGAGCAAATCACTCAAGCCACCATGACATGTGTAGCCAGCAGCGCCGAAAGCAGCAATTCGATCAACATCATCGTAGGTGCAGAAAATAGGGTAGCCCTTTCGAACTGCCAAGTCGCAGCCAAACGCTGGCCTCGTTTTGGTCACGCCCACAATTTCCATATCGTCTTGGGCGTCCACAGCATCTGCCACACGCTTTCCAATCGTCCCGTATCCGTTAATAGCCACCTTGATGGTCATGATTCTCAGCACATATGCCCTTGAAGACCCTCTATTAACACATCGTTGATTTTGACAAAGTTCATCCTTGACATTCGCTTTGGAAAACACATCCACGAAATAGGAATTTCTTCGATTCCAAATGGGAGGCTATTTGGATGGGAAGCAACAGCCAATCAACATGGCCGATGCTCATGATGTGGTTGAACGCTCCTTCAACATCAATTCTAAACTCGGCCCACGACTGGTTGCTGCTGCTGAACAAAACGCAATATTGCGAATTGGATGGACAAATGCAGGAGAACCCGTTCCAAAGAATGGTGAATTAGGCCTTTGCCCAAACCTCCCGAAAGGGGCTCGAATGCGAGCTTTGGGCGTGCTCGGTTCGTGGACCTCACCGTTTGGTAGCGGTGGTACTTTCACGTTACAGGGGGACGCTGGTTCTTTCTTAGGGGCAGGCAATCGTGGCAATGTAATCGTCTGCGAACGGCTCGCTGGAGATTTTGCAGGGTTCGCAATGCGAGACGGTAAAATCAGCATCCTCGATGGTGTTGGCACCGACGCTGGCGCTTGCATGAGTGGCGGGTTGCTCATCGTTCGAGGCCCCGCAGGTGCACGTGTTGGCGGCGGAATGAGCGAAGGTTTGATCGTCATCCACGGCGATGTAGG
>Ga0181379_1001347_pt1 | contig 11560 bp, 27 predicted proteins | sample 2SPOviralmetaG_FD_130115 | JGI IMG/M metagenome (GOLD analysis project Ga0181379, IMG submission 130115) | Marine viral communities from the oligotrophic San Pedro Time Series (SPOT) site, San Pedro Channel, CA, USA - 2 SPOT_SRF_2009-07-10 | ecosystem: Environmental > Aquatic > Marine > Strait... | reverse complement strand
ACCTTAACCAAAAAAACAATTTTATACACGTGACCCGACTTAATACGTGTCCCGACTACGGGAGGATTTCTCCTCCCGCCAGGATTTTTTGACCATTATTCCATAATAATTTCAACTTTGATTATTACGTTGTCATCATTCATAAAACCATACACAGAATAAAGGCCATCGCCATAACCTGAAGAAAAGGCAACGCCTAATGATTTGCCTAACTCTCCTCCTTTATTTTCTCCATGCAAAGTTTGACTACAAGCACCATTATAAGAATAACTATTGTCCGAATTACTTTTAGGCATTTCTTCAAAAATATCTTTTTCAATTAATTCATTCATAGTCATTTTATATTCTGGAATTACTTCCTCATAATGTTTGAAATCTACTGCATATTGTAAAATGTCTTTTAGTTTTTTATGTTGATATTTTCTTACATCATTAAAATTATTGTTTTCAAAAATTTTGAGATAACAAGGGTCTGTTATTATTAACTGACCGCTATCAACACCAACTTTTCCTAAAAATATTTTTTTCATTTATTCTCTCCTTTGTTTTAAGTTAATACATAATACCATATAATAAGGCCTAATCAAGATTGAAAATTTTGCAGCGCCTTGCTTTATGTATATTTACCTTAACCAGAAAACCAATTTTATACGCATGACCCGACTTAACATGCGACCCCGACTTGCCCGACTATTTTACAGCCTCGACAATAACGTTTTCTTTATCTTTGTCATAGCACCGCAAACAGTCCATACATTTTTGGCCCGTACAGTTTTGTTTTTCTACGGCGTGGTCCTTCCATACGTTATTGAAAACTTTATCAAAACCTTTTGGCGGTTCATCCAGGATTTTATTGATTTGAGGGTTAGAATAAACCATGATGACGTTTTCTGGAATGTCGTTTTCTTTTCTATATTTGTTTAAGATATCTTTTCTTTTCGTCCAACAAGCGAATGTTGTTTTAGGGTTATCTGAGGCAATGTTCATTAAGTTAACAAAGTGTGTCATATTGATAAGCTCGCCGTGTTGTTGAAAACGAAAATATGCATCGTTTAATTTTGTGGTTTTTGTTGATCCTTGTCTAAAGACATATTCTTTTAAAATAGTATTTCCTAAAACTTCAGTATTACTTTGCAAGAATGGTTCTAAATCTTTATACATTCCTTTTTCCAATGTCGCATGGCTGTAGCAGAATTTACAGATAGTTTCTTTTTTGGCAGAATTCATTTTTACACAAAATTTATTAGTCCGTGTATTAGTGCCAATAGCCCTAAAGCCTTCCAATTTTCCATTAAGCTTTGATATCCCAATAATCATTTTTTTAATCCTTCTATAATTAACAATAATTATTTATACCATATTTTGGCATACAATCAATATTGGATTTTAGTCCTAGTTCCAGAACTTAAACCTAAACCATAACCATAATCCTCAACTTATACGTGAACCCGACTTGCCCGACCCCGACCCGATTTATACGTGCGTCCCGACTTAGCTTATTCTGTTTCATTTATGACTAATTTGTTTCATCAGAAAAAAACAAGAACCCCCTCTTGTAGGGGGGTGTGGTTTATTCGGTTATAAATACCATAAAATTATCTTTTATTATCTTGATTGTATATGCAAATACATGGTATATTATCTTATTGTTAATCAAATAAAGGAGTATCGATATGATACAAAAAATACAAAGTTTTGATAAACTTACACTAAAAATTCTTAGAGATGACCTCGAAGAAGCGTTAGGACAATTATCAAAAAATCATAACTTAAAAATAAAAGTTGGGTCTATGGGTTATCGTAAACATGAGGTTGATGTTAAAATAAACTTTTTAATCGAAGGTCAAAAATCTCATACAGAAAGTGTTCTTGAAAAGTTTGCTAATGCTATGGAATTAGATTTATCAAGAATAGTAAATCGTAATGGTAAAGCATATTCTCTTATAGATTATAGACCGAAGGCAAGAGTTTGGGAGTTTGTTGTTCAAGATAATAAAACAGGCAAACAAGTGTTAATGAAAAGAGAAACTATTTTAGAAATGTTTGGAAGGGAGAATGCATAATGGGTAGATATTATAGTGGCGATATTGAAGGCAAGTTTTGGTTTGCTGTTCAATCAAGTGATGATGCAGATAATTTTGGAGTTGAAGGTACTTCAAATTATTTAGGTTATTATTTTGATAAAGAAGATAATTATCAAGATGTTCTTAAAGGACTTGAAAGGTGCGTTAAACATTTAGGAAAAAATCAGTTTGATAAAATTCATAAAGCATTTTCTAAAGGTGGTTCTCTTTATCAAAGTTATAACGATAAATCTTTAGCAGAAGAAGGTATAAATGAACATCAATTAGAATGGTATGCTCGTTGGAGATTAGGCAATCAGATTAAAGAATGTTTAGATAAGCAAGGTTATTGTTCTTTTGAAGCGGAGTTATAATCATGACTGTTAGAAAAAATTGGAACACAATCGCACAAGATTTTTTAGTCGGTAAAACAATTAAACAGGCTCGATATTTATTTAAAGATGAAATGGATAATTGTTTCGGTGAAGATGAATGGGGGGCTTCTAAAGTTCCCCTTATCATTGAATTTACTGATGGAAGTTATATTTTTCCTATGAGTGATGACGAAGGAAATGATGGAGGTGCTTTAGGAACAAGTGATGAAAAAGAACCAACATTTCCTGTTATCGGAAGGGAGGATTTGTAATGGCTAAAATTGATTATGTAGTAGCAGAAAAAAAAGGGATCGTCGTTTATTTAGAAAACGGAAAGTCTTATTACGGAAAAACAATCTTAGAAATAGCTAAATTAATAAAAAAATATAAAATTTCTGATGAAGGTTATTATGGCTCATCAATGGATTTTGCAACTGAGCATGGTTATAAAAATAACAATGATGCAAAGTTAAAGTTTAAAAAAGCATTAAAATTATCTAAGAAAGGAGAAGAATAATGAAGCAATTTATGGAGTACATACACCCTGATTTAAAGCTTAGAATGTCGCTATACAATTTCTATCTGAAGAAATTTGCTAACATCAAAAACAAACATGATGTAGCCCGATATTGTTCTAAGTACGATTTTGACAAAGTAACAACAGCAAGGAGGAAAAAAAATGATTAGTATAAATGAAAGTAAGTTTGATTTTAAAATGATAGGAATATCACCCGAAATAAATGAAGATGGTTCACATCAAAAAGAGTTTGAGTGTTCACTTGAAGATTTTTTAATAGAAAATAAAAATGGGTTTTTTATAACTTTAGATGAAATGTATCAAGCAATTATGAATGCAAAAGAAGATGTTCCAATTTATGAAGTGTCTGATAAAATATTAGTTTTTAAAAGGAGGAAATAATGACAAATTGGGAGATCTTTCAACTCATCATAGGGGTAACTTTTTTAGTTATCCTTATGTCAATTGGTAATTAATTTACCTGATCCATCAATCTCAATACCCGATTGATTCTTGGCCTTGTTCTGGAGCTTCTGGAGTTCCTCCAGGACTTCTTCTTTAGATAAGGCATCTACCCGACCATGTAACACCGCTTTCTTCTCTACCAATAACCCGACGGCTTTCATGCGTAACTCTTCAGCTTTAATAGCTGGCCCCCAACTTCCATCTAGAACTGCTGCGTCCCGAATTGATTTTAAATCCCGAAGTGACCTATCTAAAGTAACATGATTTCTATGTTGAGCTTCGTACCTCAGCTCCTCTATCCCGATTATAACACTTTTGTTTTTCATATTACGATTAGCTTGAACAGCGGGATGGTTGTAACCCGCCTTCCTAGCAGCTTCAGTCTGGGACATATCATGATAGACTATGTTCTCAACAAATCTCTGTTGCTGTTGTGTTAAGTTTACTGACAACCCCGATTCATTTTGTTCCACGTCTTCCGTCTCAATTATTTCTATTTTTTCTTCCATCTGTTCCAATCTCCTCCAGTAAGGTTTAGTAGGTGGTGGGGCGTTAGCCCACCCCTACCTATATATATTATATAGGCAAGCTGGACAAGCTGAACATTTCCTTATAATTCAATAACTTAAAGTACTAGCCCACCTAAATCAAGTCAAATGAGCTAGCTGGTCAAGCACTTTTTATTATCTATATAAAACAATAGGTTACAAAGAGAGGTGCTAGCCCATAGCTCACCCACCCCCCTGAGCAAGTGGGCTAGTGGTCAAGCACTTTCATAATAAAATAAAGTACTTTACATATTATATTATACCATGTTATACATTGATTTGGTAAAGAGAGGAGAAAAGGAATGCCTGATTATAATATCAGATTAACAGTAAAAACAAGTATAGAAAAATATGTTGAAGCTGACTCATTAGAACAAGCTGAGGATTTATTGTGGAAAGATTTAATTGATATGGATCCGCAGCATGGTCATTACATTTTAATTAATGGTTCTAAAACATATGAATTTTTAAATAAGGAAGAAGTTAATGGCGAAGATCAACATGACATCAAAGACATGGAAAAAGAATTACAACCTAATGGAGAGTAAAATGGGAAAAAGAACAATGCCCGGTAAAACAAGAAAGAGTAAAGGTAAGAAAGTATCACATAGGCCCGTTAGGTCACAAAATGTATATTTCGATGAAGACACAAGAACTTGGTACAAAAGACCAGAACTAAAACAAGGAGAGGCATAATGCTTAAATTACAAATAGAAAAAAACATACCCATTCCTAGAAAAAAAGATACAAAACATTCTAAAGGCAGCAAGTATGGTTTTCACTTATTATGGAAAAAATTTGAAGTTAACGATTCTATTTTAGTAGAAGAAAAGAAAGTACTTATGGCCTTTTTATCTAATGCACATCATCGTGTTAAAAGAGGTAATTCTGATCACAAGTATGTGAGTAGACAAGTTGGTGATAGTAAATGGCGAATATGGAGGGTAAAATAATGGTTAGAGTATTAGATTTAAAACCAGATCCCAATGATAGAGTATTTGCTGTACTCGTTACACTTAAAAAGGACGACGGAGAAATATATAAGAAGTTATATGGTCCGTTCTTTGACGATGGTACGTCGGATAGTTTTGTAAAAGAAGAGGTTGAATGGCATCCTAAATTTGGTAAAGAAATAATAAGTCACGAAATATTATTAGTACATCCAACATATGAAGTAAAAACAACTATTCAAAGAGAGGGAAAATGATATAATGAAAATTATGAATGATGAATCTAAACAAGAATGGCAAATACTTTCTTATGAAGGAACAGAGGAAGAAGCGATCGAAGCTTTCGCTGAGTCTTTAGGAAACTTAACAAGCCATGTGCAACAAGAATTAAAAAGAGGTGTCTTTGACGAAGAAAAAGTCGGCACTCTAATGAAGTTGCTTTCCGTCGTCGTGCGAGAGTACGATTTTATTACACATAAAAACACAACAATACACTAATGGTTTCCATAAATATAACGATTCAAGGGGTGTCACCTCTTATGTGCAATCGATTTACAGATGAGGCAGCACGAGCAGCAACGTCTGGAGTTAGTTCAAACAATCAAGGAGAACCATTAACCGAACACGAACAGTGTGAAAAGAAATTATACATGCATAAAAAGAAACCATGCATACCTCAACCCAATTTAACATCTTCAATAATGGAAGGCGGACGTTTTCATAAAATAAAAAATAGATCCGTCACCACGCAACAGAAATCTATGATACCAGCTTGTGTAAATATTATTGACACTATGATACCAATAAAAAGTAAAAAAGGATGGACTGTTGATAGTCGTCCTGTTCGAGTTCCCGCAACAGGAGGTCGCATACTTGCATTTAGGCCTATCTTTTTTGATTGGGAATTAGATTTTAATTTAGAGTTAGACACAGAGATAATATCATTACCATTACTTAGACAAATTGTTGACGACGCAGGAAAAAGAGTTGGATTGGGAGATTACCGTCCGGACAAGAAGGGTCCGTACGGCAAATATGTGGTAACAAAATGGCAAGTAAAAAGAAAAAAGGGTTCACAGAGCCAAAAATAATAGAAATAGTACAACGCAAATTAGATAATAAGTTTGCTGTCTGGGCTAAATTAAGACTTAGAGATTTTGAATCTTGGGGTTGGTATAGCGGCAGATGGGTTTGTGTTGGTGTTGCAAAAACAAAGTCCCTGGCTCGTAAAAAAGCCCAGGAGTTTGATTGGGACACATTAGTAATTAAGTAGTTAGTACTTAATCATGGCTGGGTTAGGCGGTGCCCTGCAATGTACGGCATGGCCACGCATTGCGTAGCACAGCACAGCACTGCTTTGCTTTGCAAGGAGATTAAAATGGAAGAACCAAGAATATTTGTATCTGTTAATATGGATTACATGCTCATCACAATTGATGGAGTGCCGTACAAGAAAAAATTGACAGATGACTTTCTTGTTTTTATTAACCAACAAATAGCAGAATCAATGAGGGAGAGAAATCGTGTTAATGATAAGAATATTATTTAATTTAGGCGTATTGTTTGTCTTTGCATTTTTAATATCGTTATTAGTAGGCTGCACAAGTGTAGATCCAACGCCTTGTGTTGCAATGCATATTGGCACAGGTTATGATGACGATGGAATGATGAGAACAATTCAAGTAGAAGAAATGGGTTGCCCCAGAATAGATAATTATTAGGAAAAAAATGTTAATAACTGAATTAAAAGAAAATCCAACATTAAGAATGCTTAGTTTAGGTGCAGGTGTTCAATCAACTGTTATGGCTTTAATGACTATGACAGGTGAAATTAAAGATAAGCCTGATTGTGCTATTTTTAGTGATACTGGTGCAGAGCCTAAAAATGTATATGAACATTTAGAATGGCTTACAGAACAATTAGATTACCCTGTTTATATTGTATCAAAAGGTAATTTACGAGATGATACGTTGCATGGATCAACAACATTAAAAGGTAATAAAAGATTTTCAACAATACCATTTTTTTTAAAAGATAGTGGTATGGGTATGCGACAATGTACTAATGATTATAAAATACAACCTATAAGAACAAAAATAAGAAGTTTATTAGGTGTTGGCAAAGGTAAAAGAGTTCCTAAAGATGTTTTTGTTGAAACTTGGATTGGTATTTCACTTGATGAAATGCAAAGAGCAAAAATAAATAGAGATAAATGGCAGTTAAACAGATTTCCTTTATTAGAATTAGAATTAAAAAGACATGAATTAATCAAATGGTTTGATGAGCGATATCCAGAACGTACTTTAACTAAATCTTCTTGTACTTTCTGTCCTTTTCATAATGATAGTGCTTGGCGAGATATGAAATACAATGATAAAGACAGTTGGAATGACGCTGTTGATTTTGATAAATCTTTAAGAAAACGAAAAACTAAATATAAACACGATCAATATTTACATAGGTCATGCTTGCCGCTAGATGAAATTGATTTTGACAATGCAGAAGATAAAGGTCAGTTGTCTTTCTTAGGTGAATGTGAAGGAATGTGTGGAGTATAAAAACTTCTAATCAACTGTTGACTTCTAATCCATTTTATCCCATAAACAATATATCTAAAAACAAACGGAGATTAATATGCAAATAGATAAAGAAGAATATTGGATGACACAAGATGATTATTTAGCTGAGGCTTCTGAAGAAGCTGAGAAAGTTAAGATAGAAGAAGAAACTGGTGTTTGTAGGCATTGCGGTGATGATGTAGATTCACCAACACACAGTAACTACAAATGTTGGATTTTCTAAAATGAATGTACTTAGTTTATTTGACGGAATGTCATGCACGCAGATTGCATTAAAGAACTTAGGGATCAAAGTAGATAAGTACTATGCAAGTGAGATAGACAAGTACGCTATTAAAGTCGCAAGAGAAAATTTTCCAAACACAGTACACCTTGGTGACATTAAAAATATTACAGGTTCAGATTTTATTTGTGATATAGATTTAATTGTTGCGGGCAGCCCGTGTCAGGGATTTTCTTTTGCGGGCAAGCAACTTGCTTTTGATGATCCACGTTCAGCATTGTTCTTTGAGTTTGTTCGATTGTTAAAAGAAGTTAAACCTAAATACTTCTTGCTTGAGAAGGTTCTTATGAAGAAAGAACACATGGATGTTATCTCGCAACAAGTGTCAGAGGTATATCCAGAATGCAGTAACGGAAGTTTGTTTGGTATTGAACCAATAAAGATTAACTCTGCACTTGTTTCAGCTCAAAATAGAAACAGATTGTATTGGACTAACATACCAAATATTGAGCAACCAAAAGATATTGGTTTAGTGTTGAGAGATGTGTTGGAGGATTTTCCTACTAAAGAACATTATGCGGGAGAAGAATTACAAAAAAATTATAAAGGTGGAAATCAATTAAATCCTAATTATAAGAGTCAAGCTAACACTATTCATAATATAGATGAAAAATCTGCAACAATATCAGCAGGAACACATGGCTATGCGAATGGCTATGTGCATAATAAAGATTTAGAGTGGGTAAAAACACCACAATATCTTAAAAATAAATTGTATGGAGTGCCTAGAGGTGAGTATGTAAAAGGAGTTGATGAAAAATCAAATACCCTTAATGCGACTATGTATAAAGGACAAATATCAGCTTATGTAAAGAGAAGGGATGAAGACTTAAAGAAGATGACAACCAAAGAAGGTAAGGCTTTTGTCTTAACAGCATCTTATCAGGGTGCTGCTTCTTGGAACAGCATTGAACGAAAACAAAGAACAATGATTCCTACTTACGATACACCTAAACAAGTTGGCACTGCTACGGACATAAACGGTTACGATATTATTAAACGAGTGTACTCAGAGGATGGTAAGTCACCTACACTTACAACAATGGGTGGTGGCCATAGAGAACCTAAAGTTGCTGTCAAAGGTGGTGCTTTAAGAGCTAGATCTAAAAACAAAGAAGGTAAAAATGTTGAGTGGAAAAAAACTAAACCTCAACAAATGTTAGAGTTGAGAAAAGATGATAAAAGTAACTCTTTAACATCATCAACAAAAGATAGTTTAGCTGTTAAAGAAGAAGAACTAACTTGGCGTAAGCTTACACCATTAGAGTGTGAGAGATTGCAAACAGTTCCAGATAACTATACGGCTGCCGTATCAAACACGCAAAGATACAAAATGCTTGGTAATGGATTTACTGTAAAAGTTATTGAACACATATTAACAAACATGGAGAAGTAAATGAGAAAAAACGAATGGACAGAAGAGCGTATTGAAAAATTAAAAGAGTTGAGAGAGAAAGGTAAAACTCCTCAACAAATTGCTTCTTTCTTTGGCGACGTTACAAGGAACGCTGTTATAGGAAAGATCCATAGGCTAGGATTATCAGGACCTGGAGTTGGGAAACCCAAGCCTGTAACCATGCCTTCTTATTCGTTTATGAAAAAATAATCAATATCTATTGACGAAGAGTGGTAATCATACTACATATGGGATTGCTCCCACGATTATGTATCCCAATATAATTGTGGTTCCTTCGTTACGGGAGCCGGTATCATCCTTTTCATGATTAACAATAACCGGCTCCCACTTTTTTACTTGATTATCCCACAAACATGTATATACATAGAGAAAATTGGTAACTAAAAAGGAGAAGTACATGCCAGACATTCAAAAATATAAGAGTATAGCTCTTAATCACGATTCATACGAAAAGCTTGCAGCTATAGCTGAAAAAAATAATAGAGCTAAAGGCAGAGAGCTTGCAGGTATGATTGACAAAAGACATGAAGAGGTTATTCAGTCTAAAAATTGGGACGAATGATTACTAATAAACAAGCCAATGAATTGGCTTGGAAAACAAGAATACATTACGACGACATGATCAAAAGAGGGTTTACCCCTGGTCAAATCGCAATTACATGCACAATGATTTCAGTTAGCCAATACATGTTAGAAAAAGGAACGGGTGCAGGTGTGTCTGTTTTAACGGCGTGTCTTAATGCAGTTATGTCTGGAGAAGATGTCGACATCACTAAAATCGGTGGTTATCAATCAGAAGAGATGGATGTTGATTTTGAATTAGATGGTGATTGGTTAGACGACGATGAAGAATATGAAACGGACAACGTTATTCACATAGACTTTAATGACAAAGACTAATCCTCAATTACATAAGGGACCTCTGAATTAGCTAGACCACGACGACGACTAAAGAAAAGTAAGTTTTGTTTTTCTTCTGTTAGTGTATTGGTAAAGATAATTAGTACGTTTATAATTAGCGTGACGTAAAGTAATCGCCACTCTGATTTTTTGGTTCGCATAATGATTTGTGAGAATCATCAAAGTTCACAAGCACCCCTCGGTGTTTAAGAGACTTACTCGTCGGGTAAGCGATCCCTTTACTCTCGAAAACTTTGGCAAGTTTTTTAATAGTCGAATACTTGACATCGGCCCCATTCTCCGCCCTCGAAATTGTTGACGGCGATACTCCAGATAGGACACATAACTCCCGTGTGGATAACCTTAAAATATTTCGTGAAAATTTTAGTTGACGTGCGGTTATCATTATAGTATAAACTCCCATATGTTGTTTCACAAACGAGACAACTTTAGCGTTTAGATAATATAAAGTAAATAGAGAAAACATAGCGAGGATAGAATGAAGATAAAAACATTAGCGGAAAAAGTTGTGAGTAAATGGCACGATAAAGATGTCGATGACATTGCGAACGACACAAAAGAATTAAAAGAGCTGCATGAAGATTTAGTTCTTTTAAAAGGTGTTGCTGATTCCCTCCGAACATTAGAGAAGAAAGTATGCGAGCGAAGATATTCGCAGCGTGTTGAATCTCGATTGCAAGGAGAAAACAAAGACACCGGAACTGTAACCTTTCAGGAAGAAGAATTATCTGTAAAGGCAACAGTAAGAAAAGCAGTAACGTGGGATACGAATACATTGTGGGAAGCACTGAACAAAGTTGAAGAAGACTTTGGATCAGAAGTCGCAAAAAACATTTCTGACATTACTGTCAAGGTCTCAGAGAATAAGTACAAGGATGCAGATCCTCGTATACAACTTATTCTTGAGAAATCTCGAACAGTCGAGGCTAAAGGGCCTGATTATTATATCAGTGTCGAGGAAACCTCGTGACAAAAAAAGATATGGAAAACATATTACAAGCGTTAGGGGAAGCTTCTTTTGCGGGTTTATGTAGGTTTGTCTTTAAATCTAAAATGGATAGCATTATTGAAGTTGTTCATTGTTTTGATAAAGATAAGTTTACGCCTGGTACTGAGCTCCCCGCTGTTCGTATAATAATTGAGCCAATAAAAGAAGAAGAGGCTCAAGATATAGAGCAACTTAGAAACAATTTAATTAATTAAAAGGATAGAACATGAAGATAATAAATGCGTCGGAACGACTAAAAGAAACTAAAGGAGCAAAGATTGTCATAGCAGGTGAAAGTGGTGTTGGTAAAACAAGTCTTTTATTTACACTACCAGCTGAAGAGACATTATTTATGGACTTAGAGGCAGGTGACATTGCACTAAGCGAGTGGGGTGGTGACACTATACGACCAGAGACATGGGAAGAAGCTAGAAACTTCGCCTGTTACTTTGGT
>Ga0181379_1001346_pt1 | contig 11561 bp, 8 predicted proteins | sample 2SPOviralmetaG_FD_130115 | JGI IMG/M metagenome (GOLD analysis project Ga0181379, IMG submission 130115) | Marine viral communities from the oligotrophic San Pedro Time Series (SPOT) site, San Pedro Channel, CA, USA - 2 SPOT_SRF_2009-07-10 | ecosystem: Environmental > Aquatic > Marine > Strait... | reverse complement strand
TATACCTATTATAGTAATAAGACCACAAATTAAAAAATCTTTTTTATCTAACTTCATTGTTTTTTCCCTTTTTGTCATATATGAATATAGGGCAAAAAACTAATACAAGTCAAGTGTTTTTTTAAATAAAATACAAATAAATTTTATTATAATCTTTCCAATACTTTGTACCAGAATATATTTTATCTGTTATCACATTTTGGTTTTCATCTAATATAAGAACTACATCAGATTCTTTTTTTGTTTTACCTAATAAAGTATATGTAGAACGAATGTCATTATTTAAATCTATTTCTATCATTTCTACTTCGGATGGTTGTATTTCTTGTTTCTTTATATATTCATATATATCTTCATCTTTTAGTAAATGAAAATTATCAATATCTAAATAGTCAAGAGTATAATTTAATTCTTCGTGTTCATGATTTTGTGGTAATGCAAAAACTTCCATTCCCCATGATAGTGCTTGTTTTACTGATAATGGATTTAACTCTCTTAATGATGGAAATAAAAATAAGTCCATACAACTCATAAAATTGTCAACATCATATCTCTCTTCCCAATATCGTATATTAGGTAATTCAAAGTCTTCGTATGATACACCAGAACCTTCAATCATTGTATCGTTTCCAATAAAATGAAACATCACTTTTTTGTTTATTAATTTTTTGGATAGGTCAACACTAAACTTTTGATTCTTATTTGCATTAACAATACCTACTTGTAATATATGATAGTAATCGTCATAGTCTTCTAATCCAAGTTTAGACAAAGTCTCTTTCCTATCTGGACGAATATGATTTTCTATTGGATATTCCCACAACTCCTTTGGTATATCTATATCTTTAGAAAATTCAAAATGAAGTTTTGTACAAAATACAAATTTATCTGGTTCGTAAAATGGTAATGTATTTATAGATTGTCTTTCGTCTCTAACAAATGCTTTATTATTATGTGTAGTACATATTATATCATATGGTCTATCTTCTCTATATACCCAATCCATCAATTCTTTTTCTGGTTGTTTATATTCAAACCCAGATGGTAATTCATTAAACCAAATTGTATCTGGACTATATTCGTTAATAACATTTTTTAACTCTCTATGTTCTTCAATCCACTTATCCATTGGTGTATGTAAGTCTCCAAAACATATCACATTATCTTTACCAACCAAATCTTTTATTTTATCTTTATGTATTCTTAGTTTGTCTCCAAAATTAGAAAACTCTATTACCTTGATATCATCATAATCATCTTTGAATGTTTCAAGAAACTTTAACATATATTCACAACTACCACCAGTTGAAAGATGTTGACCAATAGCCAGTAAAGCACCACCAGTTGGTTTAAATAAATCCACTGTGTCCAGTGCTTTCGTAACGATGGGTTGAGATTCATTTTCTCTCATATCAATGTGAACAACAAAGTTAGCCATTTTACCTAAAAATTCTTTTAAGTTATTTCTCCAACCATTCTTAATTGTATGGACTCCATTTTGGCTATGAATTGCAAGACTTCCATATTCAGAAACCCATCCACCACTTGACCATTGACATCTAACTTCACCACCAAGTCTTGGTAGAACTACATTAAAGAAGTTAAGTGCTTGGTCATATTCCCAATCTTTACCACAATCAATTTCAACTACTAATTTTCTAACATTATTTTTTATCCATTCTAATCTATCTTCGTAATTGTCTTTATCTAAATCAGATAGAAAATAATATTCTGAATTTTCAATGTCTATTTTTAAAAAGTCTATCTTTTCTATATTGTGTTTTTTAATAAAGTCCATAAAGGTTTGACTTTTAATATTTAATGTTTCATCACCAAGACCACCCAGTATCAGAGTATCCTCTTTCCCATCTCCTATTGGAATTGTGTCAAGTACTATATTGTCTATATTTTTTATTCGTGGTTTTATAACATCTATCATGTTAGGAAATGGTTCAACCGCATATACCACTTTCGCCTTCTCAGATGCTGGTATAGAAAATACACCCGTAGATGCTCCAAAGTCAACTACAACATCTCCATCCTCTATTGAAAAAAAGTCTTCGTATTGTACTACTTCTGTTCCTACTATATTTTCAAAATCTTCTAACCAATCTTCTGATGGTTTAATCTCAACTACTGGTAAAACATCAATAAAAACAAGAATCTGACTATAAAGGTTTAGTGTCTTTTCAAAATTATCTTTAAAGTCTTCTGTTACTTCAACACCATCAAAAACAGAAAAGGTATAATTTTCCATATGTGGTAAAAAGTTAAAGTAAAAGTCTCTGAATTTTTCTTTTAGTTCATCATTGTGCAAGTGCATTTCACCCGATATATATCTAACTTTTTCTTTAATGTAATCTACACTTTCTTCAAAGATATAATATTCTGCACTCTCACAATCAATTTTTAAGAAATCAATATAATCAATGTTGTTGTTTTTTATTATAGACCTTAACGATACTGATTCAATTTCATAAGGGTCTCCAAGTCCATCAAGAGCATCATTATCATGTTCTTGTAAAACTATACTTCCATCTTTTCCAAATGCCTTTTCAATTATTGTAACATTACTATTTGAATTTTCTTTTAATGCTCCAGTCAACATAGAATTAGGTTCAATTGCATATATATGTTTTACTCTATCTTGTATTTTGTAAACAAAAGGCCCACAACTACTACCTATATCAAGAACAACATCATCTTTATTAATTTTATACTTCTCTTCATACAAAGTATATTCATCATATTTTGGAACAAAGAAATCTCGTATAATACATTCCTTCAACCATTCGGGAGTTCCACCCCATTGAAATTTATTTTCTACATTCACTATTTCTTTTACTTTACTTAAAACGGAATCAACCGATGGGTGACATTCAAATGTATCTTTATCTTCTAAACAATATGCTAAAGGCCCTACAAGGTCAAGTGTACCATGTTCGTAAACATTATATTTTAAATCGGAAGCACAAAACAAATCACATGAACCTAAGACCATTCTTATCTTATATTCTTGAGAACCATTTCTATACGGAAACCTAAGTTCTGGTCTTTGTGAACTTCCTAATACTAATATTTCTGTATCGGTTGTTCCACTCAAGTGCATAACTGAACTATCGTTTGTGATTACTAATTGTGCTTTATCCAATACATGCCATAGTTGGTGTATATCTGTTTTATTTCTTAAGTCAAGTCCTTGTCTTGGTTTCAAATCATATGTAGGTTTCTTTACCATAAACGAACCAACTTCAGAACTTTCTTTTCCAACCATTACTATTGGATAATCAAGTTGATTGCATAAAGAGTTCCAATTTTCAAATCCCCAATCCTTAGATGGCCAGGATTCTGTAGCATGTATAACAACATATTTTTCTGGTAGACCATCAATTGGTTCATATCTATCTGCTATAAAATCACAATGTGAATCTTCTTTTAATAAAGTAAATCCTATATAGTTAGCATGAATCTGTCTTATGTCCATATGTGAATGTTTAAACTTTACATCTTGGTCGTTAAAATGAGTAAGAGCTATTTCAGTTTGATAATAATAATCATAACTATCTTTTAGTTCTTGGTTTTCATGTATATCATTATAGTGAAGTGAAGATTCTACATATGATAAATTTTTGAATACTTCTGGGTGTTTTGAATATACTATAATTTTATTGTCATATGCTTCCGATACCTTTCTTATAGTAGGAGTAGCACAAATAGTATCACCGAGTCCATCACAAGGAAGTCCGAAAGCAACACTTTGTTTTATATCTTTATAATAATGAGTAGTTCTATTATCCATAAACCTTTTCCTAAGTCTTTAATAAATATATATGTATATGTCTAAAGGTTAATTTCTTTTATCTTCTTTATCAAATTTGTTGTAGAGTAATCATCAAATCTTTCACAATACTGGACGGGTTGGTTCAGTTCAATCCCCGTGTGGGGTGTGTTCCGATAATCCGAACCGAGGAATCGGATGTGGGGGGTGTGTTTTGATAAAAGGTGAGAAAGGTCCCGTTCGGTGTGATAGGGAATAACTTGGTCAACCCAACGAATGCCCAGAAGTTGAAGTTGTCTCTCTTCCCAAGTCTGTATCGGTGCCCTCTTGTTCGGTCTTTCATCTGTAAACTTTTGTAACATTACAATGAGGAACTCACTATTGCCCCGACACCATTCTAATAATTTAAAATGTCCTGGATGTATAAGGTCAAAGACACCAGTAACTATACCTACTTTCATATTTTTTTTATCCTTCTTTCTGTACGAGTTAGGGGATGGTAATCCAGAATATAGACACACATCCTCTGCTAATACTTTATTGTCTTTAGTATGTTTAGGTTCATATGGACACATCAAGCATCCATGACCACAACAATACCCTCTATCTAAAAGAAATTCTTTTGATAGCATTAATCAACTTCTATTCCTTTGGGTAAATCATCATCTGATTTAATTAAATGCCCATCTCCCATATCCTCGTATAGTACTTCATCTTTCCCTGATTGTTTTGGTGTATCAAATTTATCGTTTTTAAATTCCATTTCATATTCTTGTTTAGTGATTTGTTGTGACTTATCCATGTTCTCTTCTTTTATAAATGGATGGTCTCCGAATCCATTTTCATCATCAATAGAAAAATATTTTTCTTTATTAAACTCTTGCATATTGTATGTACCCTTTATATCCATCACACCATCTTTATGTAATACACCTTTCCACCTTTCTCTTATAATACTATCAAGTAATGGAACATCACGAATCTCTCCAGGTTGACTATTATGTCGTGTTTGATTATCCCAATAGTATGGTTGATTTATTTCGTCTTCTATTACATAATGTAAGAATAATTGATTATACCAGTCTCCATTAAATACTGGTCTATAATGACCTATATTACAACCAAGGTAAACTAATGCATCTCCAGGTTCTTGTACTATCATTCCATATTTTTTAGTCTCAAGATTTGTTGCATAGATTTCCCAAGGATGAGATTGACCCAGGTTTAATGTTACAGATACTTGACATGATGGTCTGTCTGAGTGATGTGCCATTGCAGCACCTCTCATGTACATTCTCTGATAAGTGTAAGTTGGAACTAAACCTACTTGTAATACTTCTGATAAACCTGGTCGTATCATTTCTGACAACATTTCCCAGGTCTCATGACCATATGCATTCCAAGTCCAAGGATGTTCTCCACCTTCTCCATCTCCTCTTCCTTTTTTATATCCATTTGATGATGGTACTTCTAAGTATCTAAATACTCTACCATTAGCATATGCCGTAGTACTTTGTGGTAGGAATCCACTAAGTTCAAGGTAACCATCATTTAAAAACTTTTTATTACCAACTTTTTTTAGTGTTTTATTTTGGTTATAATTTTCCATGTATCTCTCCTATCAATTCTTTACATTTATTTATTACCATGTCTGGTGTTATTAGTGAAGTACACTCGTACATTCTATCCGTTCCATCATGTTCTGGACAATGAGTCCAGTATCTACTAAATGTATATCGTTTAAAACAATCACCACACGCATCTTTGTCATAATCATGTACATGAAGTGTTTTTATTAATGGGTCATGTACATTAAATATTTCTTTATGTTCGTTTAATGCCATGATACCTACAATTGGTTTCTTTAATGCGTATGCCAACCATGACATTCCAGAATTTAATCCCATAAAAAAATCACAATTGTTTATATCTATAATTCTATCTATTAAAGATGAATTTGGTTTCATTGTTACATTATTAATATCACCAAACTCATGATGATTATATACACCACCCTTTTCTGTATTATTTCCGAATATTGAGTGTTGATTTATCATAACTACTTTGTAACCCATTTCTCCAGTTAACCATGTTATGACTTCTCTCCACCCATCTCCGTAATGTTTTTTTTCTTTAATTGAATCCGTATTGAATCCATAGTTCCAGTATTTTATCTGTGTTGTAGATTGACTTGCTATAACAACATATTTATGGTCTTTAAAATTATTAGAATCTTTGTATACAGAATGTAATTTTATTTCTGGTCGTAATGGTTCATACTCCAATCCAAGAGCATCTGTTGCTACTTGTTGTAATGGTATTTTTTGCCATATTTGTTTTCCGTATATGTTTGGAACTATCTCATCTTCCTTACCTTCAAATTTATGGTAATCATCTGGCATTGGTTTTTTACCTTCTTCAATCCAACTCCGAAGTGTATTACATGCTAAAACTATATGCTTATGTACATTACCTGGTGTTCTGTTCTGTGTAAACTCTATGAATGGATAAGCATCTTTTATAAAAGCAAGTCCATTTCCAGCTGCTCCACCATGAAAGACTCTTAAATCCAAATCCCATTTCTGTCTGAACTTTTCAATCTGAGGTAAGAAACATAAAAAGTCTCCTATAGCACTTGTTTCTAATCTTAAGAAAACTTTCTTTCTGTGCCAATCAGTTGTATACTCCCATACTTTTTCTCCATCCTCTTTTACTTCTATTCTATAATTACCAAAGTATAACTTTGGTACTTTACTAAACATTCCTTGATTTAGTATTGTATGGTAAATCATTTTTCCACCATCATCTAAGTCATAGAAGTAAACATCAAAAGTTAAGATGTCATCACACCACTTGTCAATCCAAAGTCTGTAGTTATGTCCAGTCTGGTTTTCTCGTGTGTCTTTTACATCACAATGGATGTACTGGTCGTATTTACTTTTTATTGCCATTTACTCCACTCATATCCTCTTGGGACAAACAATGAAAAGTCTGGATATTTGACTTTCTTAACTTTCCAATCGGGTAACCAATCGTGGTCATGTGGTTCTGGATGCATTCCATCTCCGTTAGTAACTTGAATAGGGTCTTTCCAAAATCTTAGAACAAGTCCTCGTTCATTAACTTTCTCTGTCATTTCTGCTCGTATCCATATTTGATTTATTGTACTTAGATTGACTTTCCAATTACATAATACATCACCACTTTGAATATCTAAACCCTCAATAAAATACCACCCTTCATAATCTGGATTGTTTAATCTCATATGAAGTCTACCTTGTGTTTCTCTATTTGTGTCATCTTCTATTTGAAAGAAACTAAATGCATTTTCTTTGGTAGTAGTGTTATGTCTTTTCTTCATAACAAATGCTTTCCATATCTGTGCTCGTATATCATATTTTACAATATCATGATGTCTTGTGAAATCAACTATAGTTTCGTTAAACTGATTTATTTCATAATTATTAGTTGAATAGATTATCCTTGATGCTGAAGACTTTACTTCTATTGGAATCTTCTCAGAAAGAGTTGCTATAAAAACATATGGTAAATTAAGTTTATGTAATGCCATAGCACTCTTAGATGTGGTAACAATATACATATCTTTATTTTCATTTGTTAATCCAGTAAAGTCATCAAACTCATCAAGTACATCAACCCACTCAGTTTTATCATTACTAAAATATGATTTGATTGTTTGTAAAAAGTCATTTGTAAAACTTGAATATACATCTGTAAACTTTTCTTCTTCATCAGTTGCATACACATCTTCTCCACTAAACTTATTAGAAAAGTTTTTGTTTAGTCCAGGTATTTCTCGGATAAACCCAAGATTTAATTTTTGTTTGAATGTAGCGTCTATTCTCTTCATCCCTTCAAAGTCTATAAGGTTTCCACCCCCAACATATTTAGACCCCCACTTTCCTGGTTTATTATGGTCGTACCAAGTTGATGATGCTTTTCTCATTCCTTCAATAGTATTATTTCGTTCTTGTTCTGGATACATATTCAACATTTCTTCTTTTGGATTAACATTATGTCCTCTGTATTCCAAACCAAGTGGATTCAAATCATATACCCAAAACTCTTCTACCAAACCTTCGTAATGTGCTTCTGTCATTATTTCGTTTAGTTGTTGGTGTTGTATATGACCATATTCTCCCATAGCATTATGAGTAACTATTTGCTTATATTCATTTAACTCAACTTCGTCTTTAATTTTATTTGAAATTTTATTATAGTCTGTATATCCATTTAGTGATTCTTCCCAGTTCCACATCTCATATACTGGTACATTACAATACTTCATCACTTTTTCAAACGAACTTCTCTTTTCTTCATTTGTGGATGGTAAACAAGTAACAATAACTTTAGTATTTTTTCCATTTAAGAATAACCAATTACCAAAAAATATTGTCTCATCATCCATGTGAGAAACCACTAATAAATTATCTACTTGAATTTTATCACTCATCTGTAACTCCTTGTTAAAACCAATTTCATCATTAAATTTTCCATCTTTAATAATATTGAACATTCTTGGGAAAATGTCCTTTCTATATTTATTTAATCTTAATAAACCAGCATCTCTATTAACTAACCAATCTTGTGTTTTTTTTGTATCATCACTTTTAAAGTATAGTCCTCTATAATTATCTGTGAGATTCACAAAACGGAAATTTGTTTGCTCCCATACTCTAAAATAAAAATATTGTTCTATGTCTATTGGTGAAGTTCCTCGTTCAATCTCTTCTGGAATTAGATATGGATTGTCTTGTGAATATCGTATAAAAGAACGACCTCTTCCGTTTTTAGATTTATACTTTTGCATATTAGCGATATAAATTTCTTTACTATCAGTTTTATCAATAAAACGAAGTCCTGAAAAATTATCATAGTAGCAGTTTTTTAGAATATCAATACCATCACTTGTCGCTGATATAATCATACCAGTAGCTAATTCTTCTTGATTCTCACAACCTAATACTGGGTCTTCATCTTCCAATAAATCATTTCCCCTTGACACATGAATTATATCTTTTGAGTTTTCTGTCATTCTAAGATATTGTGTGAATTTAGATTTACTATATATTACAACACCAGCATTTAAATAATGGTTTATCTTTTTTGAATCACTTAACTCTAAACTTTTTTGTATTAAATCTGCATCACCTTGATGATATCCACTATTAGGTAATGTATATGTTTCATACCCAAAATATAAATCTTTATGTGTAGTAAGTAAAGTGATTTGTGTTTTATCTATACCATTTTCTAATAATTGTTTTACCAATAACTTTAGTTCTTGTTCTCTTTTAAAATATCTAATATAAAAATGATGTTGGTATTGGATTTCAATTGGTGTTCCACCAAACAGATTTTTTCTATTAACATCCTTTGCCAATCCTTTCCAAGTCCCATTATCTACAACATCAGTTTTGTAGTCATAATAGAAATTATATTCTTCATCCAAGTTCTTTAATTTTTCTGGAATAAAAAACCACTTGTAACCAAAATCTCCAGGAGTTCCTGGTGGTACTTTGTTCTCAATAACTTCTCTATATGTTGTACCATTATTATTTCCTTCTAAGTCTAAGAAGTTACAATACTTTGTAGTTATTGAAAATTTAATTAGATTGTACCACATCAATCTACCAAGACTTATTTTGTCATACTCTTCTTTATTATATAATGGTGAGTTACAATAAACATAATCATTAAACTTAAAAAGAAAATGCACACTAATAACTTCAGTACCTTTTATCATACCAAACATATCAAAGTTTCCTCTACTATGTAGGTCTTTCATAAACTCAAACCAACCATCTGGCCATCTTGGTGTTCCAAAATGTATACTTTGAGTTTCCCATAAGTCCATAAAAGATTTAATCAAATCTTCATCCCAACCAAGTTGACGATATTGTAATCCTTCCATCAACCTTTTTTGTTTGGGTAGTGTTAGACTATTTCTACACTTCTTTGATAAAGATAAAAAATAATTTTCAAATGTATTAAAGTGTTGTATCGGTACTATTAATGGTGATGTAACTTTTAACATAATATTTAATATGGGTCTTCAAAACTTCCTTCAAAAGAAACATCGGTTGTGGTCACCCCCCACTTTTTTCTGGGTCCAGGTCTTCTACCACCTATGTTACCAACTTGTAAGAAATAACAATTAAAACATAATAACCTTAAATTGTCTAAACTAAAATTAGTTCTATCACCATCTTTAAAATCCAGTAATAGTGGTATCTTATGGTCTGTTAATCTTCTTTCTTCAAACCCACATGAGTCACAACATTCTTCCATATAACTCCAGTAGATTAGTCTTTGTTTTAATTTAAAAGGACTATACTTAGGATATTTACCTGCTATTATATCGTCAAGTGCATATCTACCACTCTTTAACGGGCCTCCTTTTGCTATTCCTTTACCAGTAGGATTCTTACATTTCTCAAATAAAGAAACTCCATCCTTATCCTTGTATAGTTTGGCATACTTTTTGAATGTATTGAATGCCACATTGAGTACTCTTGCTGCTGCTGAAGCAGACTTAGTCTCATTTATCGCCCATTCTATCTGTCCTTGTAGCAATGGTTTTTGTTTCATTCCCTTCTTACCTGGCATATCTAACTCCTATTTCATTCTTACTTTGTGTTTAGAAAGTATATCCATAAATTCTGTAATTGTATATTGTTTCTTTTTTTCATCATATATTTTTAATGACTTTATAAATGTATCTATATCTCTATCTTCTCTAAGGTCTAATGCATTCCCTTCATTGATTATATTATTTAATGCTACCATACCTTGACCAGCATAGAAAGTATCAAAACTCACTTCTCCTAATATGTTAGTCTCGTACATAGCATCCTCTTCAGAATCCCCAGGAAGTAATAAGTAATAAGTCATTATTTTCCCGTACTTCCAAACCCTTTTCTACCTCTATCGGAATTTGTTAATTCGTCAACAATCTCAACTTGGATTGGTTGTAGTGATGGATGTATTATTTGAAATAACCTTTCTCCTCGTTTAACTCTGAAGTCTGAGTTGGAACGATTATCAACTGGAACCATGATACGACCACGATACCCAGCATCAATAATACCAATAGAGTTTGCCATTCTTAATGGTGTTCTCCAAATACTACTTCTTGGTACAAGTTGATAACTACAATTGTAAGGGTTATCTAAACTTTTAGCAACGGATACATCATATCCACTATCTTTTGTCCAAGTCCACATCTCACATTGTATCTCAAAATCAATCAGTAGTGATTGTCCTGCTTGAACATTAACATCATTAGGAAAATACAAGTCTATACCAGCATCTCCTTTGGGTTTCATAACCATGTTACCATAAAAATTATGTTTGTTCAATTCTAATATTCTTAGTTTCATTTTAACCTCTTATGTCTTTTAACATTTCTTTTTTAAATAATCCTCTCCACCAATTACTAAATCTATCTACTTGATTTTTTATTGGTTGAAATATTTTTGATAGAAAACTATCCACCTTTACTTCTGGTGTAAAACTATCTGTTGGACTTGGAATCATATCTCCATATCCTTTCTCTCTAAGGTCACCCCAATCAACTTCACCATCTTCATCATGTTCATGTGCTAATATAAACCATCTTAGTCTATAGTCCTCAATCCTTGATTCTGTTCTTGACTCCCAACCATTGTAGTAATCAAGAATAGTATTTAGTATCATCATTGGTATAGCAAAAACTATAGTCATTTTTTTCCAATACTCTATGATTCTTTTTTTCATTTTT
>Ga0181379_1001345_pt1 | contig 11566 bp, 11 predicted proteins | sample 2SPOviralmetaG_FD_130115 | JGI IMG/M metagenome (GOLD analysis project Ga0181379, IMG submission 130115) | Marine viral communities from the oligotrophic San Pedro Time Series (SPOT) site, San Pedro Channel, CA, USA - 2 SPOT_SRF_2009-07-10 | ecosystem: Environmental > Aquatic > Marine > Strait... | reverse complement strand
TGATGATGGGTTGTTCCTTCAAATGATGAATCTCATGAAAGATAATTATGTAGTAAGTCCTTAGATATAGAATGATGAAAAGAAACATTAGATTTTTTTTTGAAATTTGAAAGATGAGTGGATATAATACAACAAACAAAAAGATAAACTTAGAAGATGTCCTGCGAGTGCAATATGTTTAACGTTGAAAACACGAGCACATGGCATTACAACTGTCAGTGGAAGGTTAACGAAGGTCAGATGACGATGTTTCAATACGCACACACATGCCACAGGATCACGAAGGATGTTCCTATCTGTGAGAGTGAAAGGAAACGGTTGGAGAGGAATTGGAGTAGACGTGGAGAATCTTGGGAAGTATCTCCTACAGGTAAGTCACATTCTTGGACACAAGAAGTCAGTGAAGGAGTTCCACCAAATAAGACATAAAAAAATATCACACACTCAACATAAACCCATAAAGATTAGTTTTTTATTCGACAATCACATTCTGGATACTTTTCATATAGATCATGTACACACAACTCTTTCATTTTTGCTTCAATCATGACATCTACCTTTACACCGTATTTTTCAGGGATCTCAAGTAGGTAGTCTGGTAAGATATCAATAAAATCACTATGCTTCCCAACTTTTCCATATCCCTGTTCAGATACATGGAACTTTGGTTTAATTCCTTTCTTTTTCCATGTTTCCAAGATGAGAGGTATGTAATACTCTGGTTCTTCAAATTCTTCATCTGGATGGAGTTGTATGTAACAATCGTAGTGATGTGTATCAAAGACAATTGGAACACCACATTTTTCATGGATTATAAGACAGTCCTTAATTGAATAACACTTTTCACAATTCTCCAGGACGAGGCGATTTTTTATTTTTGGTGGGAGGTTGTCGTAGTTTTCACACCATCTGTCAATCGTTTTTTCTTTTTCTCCATAGACCCCTCCACCATGAATAACCATTACAGAGTCTTTTCCCGTTTCAAGTAGGTCAAGGACAGTGGCGTGATAATCAAGGTCTTTGATTGTCATTTCTAATGTGCGTTTATGAGGTGTTCCAAGAACATTAAATTGGCCTGGGTGGAACGTGACACGATGATTGTATTTCTTGATAAGTTCTGCGATAACTTTTAGATGAGGGATAGCAAATTCATACCCATAATCTTCTACTTTTGGATTTGTTTTGTGTAAGAACATCTCACTTGAGAGACGAAATACACGAATACCATTTTTTTCATTCCACTCAATCATCTTTGCTAAACCTTCCAGATTAAGAAGTATTCTTTTTTTGAGCTCTTCAACACCCCTTTCATACACCGTCCGCAAGATGATTTTTCGCGAAGCATACACTTTATAGTGTATCTTCAGTGTCATGTTCATACAGCAAAGTCCGAGCTGAACATCTTTTTCGTGGGACATCTCTATTTGGTTTTAGTATCTTATAAAATATTAGTCAAATTTATTTTAGATAAATGAATAATTTTTGAATCGTCCCCGACACATTTAATATATGATTCATCTGTTCCTTCTTCACTAGTTGAATAGATCTTTGTATTATTGAAAAAATCTTTCGCGTAATGGAATACTACATTAATTGAATCAATAATATCTGTAGGATATTTCCATATTTTATCATTCTCATCAATAAAAAATCTGGTTACATGGTATTTAGACATTAATATAAGAAATGAATAATTTTAATTTTATTTAAACAAATTTATACCTTTGAACATTTAAAACGCCTAATTATCATATTTATTATGACATTTATTACATAACATGTATATCGGACAACAATCGTGTTTCTCAATAAACTTTTTTAATATTTCACCAGCCGTTACAAGTTCGCCATCATCTAATTTTTTTCTTATTTCTGTTACTGCTAGAATTAATATATCTGAACGACTATAATTATTACAATGTGCTCTCTCTATTTGTCTAATGCCATTATCACCTTTAACCCCTTTACAAAATATACAAGTATCTGTTTTATAATTAAAGAATGTTTGTATTGTATTAGCTGCTATTCCATTATTAAAATGTCTTACAATATTTTCTGTTTTTTGTGGGGCAACTATAAAATTGTCGTCTAAATACTTATTCTTAATTTTTTTTAAGCGTTCTGTTATAAACTTTTTTTGTTTTTCTAGTGTATCTTTGAATATTTGACTTTCAGAATTGTTTAATTCTTCCATTAAATCATAATTAAATCATAATTAAATCAAATTTAAATTTATACAAGATACTCGAAACTATCAAGACAAAGATATAATTTACATCTAAAAGTTCAAAATTCCATAGAAAACGATTATGAAGTGGGTCTATGAGATAATGTATTATATTTGAAAGATGAAAACCTTTTACTCCACTAGCATCAACTCTATAAACTACTCCTCCAACACTAAACTCAACATATATCAAGAATAAAACTGTTATTATAAAGATAAAAAAAAGGTAGTTCATTTTTATATAAAGAAAAAATATTATTAAATAAGAAATGAAAATAATTTACTATTATCAAACATTTACGGGATTAGAAAAACTTAAAAAGAGCTATTTTACAACAAACTTGATAATATCTTCAATACATTTTGGAGATGATAATCTATATTTAAATGACGATTTACCAAGTAATGCGAAGTTTAATAATCTTTGGAAAGAAACGCAAGAATTATCAGAATCACATGTTCATATATCTTGTATGGTAGGTGGTGCTGGAGGAGCTTTTAAAGAATTATTCTCAAACTTTAACCTTTATTATGAAAAATTAAAAGAATTTCTTTCTTCTAAACCATGGATTCAAGGTATTAATTTAGATGTAGAAGAGGTGGTGGATATAGAAGATATTAAAAAGTTAATCAGAGCTATAAATATTGATTTTGGAGATGATTTTCTAATAACTATGGCCCCTGTATCTTCGTGTATGGAAAGTGATATTCCTGGTATGGGTGGTTTTATCTATAAAGACCTTTATAATTCAGATGAAGGAAAGATGATAAGGTGGTTTAATTGTCAATGTTATGAATCATTCAGTTTAGATACTTATAAAAAAATAATAGACAATGGTTATCCTGAAGATAAAATTGTTATGGGTATGATGTCAGGTCAATTTACGAATGATTCATTTGTAAAAGATGTTCATGATGTAAAAGAAGCATATGAAGAAGTTTGTGGATTTTATGATTGGGAATATCTTAATGCTCCACCAGATAAAGATGATCCAACACAATGGTCAAAATTAATAAAAAACGCATAACAAAATAAATGTAATATATATAGTATGGAAAAGTATATAGTGCGTAAAATTCTAAGAAAAGTTGGAAAAAAATACAAACATAAATATTATGATAAGAATGATAAAGAAATAAAAGATAAAAAAAAGATAGAAAAGGCTATAAAGGGTATTTATATTGCCCCTGCTTATGATAATGTAAAAATAAACCTTGATAAAGAAGACAAAGTATTAGCAATAGGTTATGATGAAAAAGGTCGTTCACAATATGTTTATAATAAGAAACACACACAAGCTCAAAGTTATAAGAAGTTTGATAAGATGTTATCTTTTGGAAAAAACTTTAGCAAAATAAGTGATAAGATAAATGATGACCTTTACACTGTTAAAGATTCTAAAAATAAACAAATAGCTATAATCCTTACATTGATTATGGAATGTCAATTTAGAATAGGGAATGATGTTTATTCGAAAAAGAATAAATCATATGGAACTACAACATTACAGGGGAAACATATTAAAGTAAAAGGTAAGGATGAATTAGTGATTGATTTTAATGGGAAAAAGAATGTGAGAAATATATGTACAATTAAAAATAAAAAACTTGTAAAAACACTTCGTCAAAAAAAGAGAACTATAGGAAAAGAAGATAGAATATTCACTTACAGAAGAGGTGAAAGGTATTATAATATAAAGTCGTCTGATGTGAATAAATATTTGAAACAATTTGGAAAATTTACTGCGAAAGATTTTAGAACATGGGGAGCAAACATAGAGCTTATTAGACAGCTTATGAAAAATCAAAATTCAGAAATAAAAAAATGTATTGAAAGCGTTTCTATTAAACTTCATAATACTCCCGCAATATGTAAGAGTAATTATCTTGATCCTGAATTAATTGAATTTTACAATAATGATAAAGATGGTTTTAGAAGACATTTTAATTTCAAAACCGATGCGAGTCTTTATAAACAATATATTCAGTTTTTAGAAGAATTGTAAAATACCTTTTTCTTACCTTGAATCTCACCTACTTTTTCACCTAAATCCCCACCTTCAATCGTATAGATGTATTGTGGCTTTTCATTTACAATGATATAGTATTCTTTTTTGTAATGTGTTATTATCTCTACTTCTTCACCTTCTTCATCTGATAATTCTTCAGTTTCTTCACCGCTATCTTCGCCTTCAATTTTATCATCTGGATTTTCAACAACTTCGGTAGGTTTTTCTTCTTCTTGAACTACTGTAACCTCTTCATTGACTTCTTCTTTTTTCACTTCAATCGGTTTTTCTTCTTCTTGAACTACTACAACCTCTTCATTTACTTCTTCTTCTTGAACTACTACAACTTCTTCATTGACTTCTTCTTTTTTCACTTTAGTATGTTTTTGTTTTTCTTCTTGGACTTCTTGAACTGTATCATCAACATCCGAATTATTATTAAACATGGATAACTTTTCTTCTAATAACTCTAGTTTTCTCTGAAGTCTATTGATTTCAATATCTCTATCGTGAATTTCTTTATCTTGTTTCTTAAGCATATCGAATCTTTCTTTTTCAGTCTTTTCTTTCATGGCATCTTCTTGTATTTTATTTATCATATGCTCATAGTCTATCATTTTCTTTTCATTAACAATAAGAAGTTTATCTTTTTCACTTACTTCGGTAATAAGCTTTTTATTACATCCACGTAAATCATTACATTCTTGTATAATCTTCACAAGCTCAACATTTTTTTCTCCATTAATACGATTATATTCATTGAATATATTATCAATATTTTCTAATATTATACTCTTTGAATCCAACATATTATTCATTTTAGATAACATTTACGTATATTTTTTAAATATTTTATTTATATATATAATGTTTGTAAAAGGACATTGTTCTCCATCTGGAAAAGGTAATAAAGTTTCGTGTTTAGATGAAGAATTGCTCATAAAAATAGCATCAATACTTAACAATTATGATTATAATATAAAACTTCATAAAGATAAAAAAAAACTCCATAAAGAAATTTCACAAAAAATAAAAGATAAAAGCGAGTGTGATACTGAAAATTGTTGGAAAACCCTTAACTTTATAAGAGATGAACTTTCTAGTGAAGATTTAGAAAATTTTGAAGAAAGTTTTAGACCTGATATGCCAGATAAATGGAAAAGTAATCCCAATGAATGGTTATCAACTTTAGATATTAATAAAGTAATGATGCAATATGAAGATGCTTATCCTAAATTTCAATATTTAGGTGCGAACCCGATTGATTTTGATAAAAAATTATCTGAAAATAAATGTGTAGCTGATGAACTTTGTAATATAAGTATTCCAGAAATAAAAAGGGATGGAACAGAATATTTAGGTATGGTTTTTAATACAGATCCCCATAATAGTTCAGGACAACATTGGTTTTCTCTCTATATTGATTTAAAAGGAAAAAATATTAAGGGTAAACCATGTATTTATTACTTTGATTCTCTAGCTAGTAAACCAAAAAAAGAAGTCGTTGAATTTGTTAAGAGGATTCAAGATCAATGTTTAGATATAAATAGAGATATAGAATTTTTATATAATGATATTAAACATCAACATCAAAATACAGAGTGTGGTGTATACTGTTTACATTTTTTGGTTTCAATGTTAAAAGGACAAAATTTTAAAAAATATATCAAAAACAAAAAGAGTGATAAAAAAATAGAAAAGTTTAGAAAATTTTTCTTTATACCTAAATGATTTTACGTTTATCTATTTTTTTTTAAAAGTAAGACTAATTAATTAAATATGTCTCTATATGATCAATTTTTTTCAGATATAAACAAAGACTTTATGTTTAGTATGGCTAATAATGTTTTAAAAAAAGACTACAATATAACGATTGAAGGTGATGAGAAGGTAAAAAATATATATATAGAAGATATGAAAGATATCTTTGAGAACAATGATTTTGAAGATATATCAGAAATAAACAAAGTATTATTAGATACAACGATTAAAAAAAATAGAGGAAGTAGTATTGATGAAAAAGAAGATGAAAAAGAAGAACCTTCGGGTTTTAGAAAAAGGGAGGAAGATAGTGAAACAAAATTAGCAGAACTTATGAAAGAAAGAGAAAAAATACAAATACCTCCTCAAGAAGAACAAACCCAACAAGTAGAAAGTGGAACAAGTATCAATGATCTTCTAAAAAAATCTACTGGTACAAAAATAGAAACAATCATTGAAGAGGATTCAGGTGAATCCGAAGTTTTTGAAACAGAGATAATAGAAAAAGAAGAAACACCCGTTTTTGAAAGAAATCTAAAATTAGTATCTTTTACATCTAATAAAAGAACAAGTATTAATTCATCTCGATATAATTATAGTATTGATTTATCAAAAGAAGGGATTGATCCAAAAAAACTACATAGTCTATCTAGAATTATAATACCAATTGAAGAAAATTATATATTTACACTACCAATACTTACACTTAAAATAAAAGAGCTAGATATGGAGGTTTGCCTCCAACAAAAAGACATCATTCAAAATGATTTTAATTCAGTAGGTATTTATGAGCCAATTGAAAATATTATATTCAATATAACATTTCCATTAAGACGCCTTTCAATTGATATAAGAGATATATCAAATGTGAAATACTCAAGTAATGATATTCTTAAAATAAATATCATGGAAATAAAAAAAAATATAATTATCTTCACATGTTCAAAGATAGATATGAGAAACTTTAAAGTTAAAGATATGGTAAAGGTAATTAATATTCAAACATATGACATGTATATTATTGAATTATTATCAAATCCGTTAAAAATAAAAGCAATCAAAGATAATATGATATTTTGTAAAATAGATGGAGAACATCAAGATAAAGTTTATAATAATATTGATATGAAGATACTAAATATCAGCAATCAAAATATGATTTATTTTAATCAATACTCTTAAATAATCTTTTGTTTCTCAAAAATACATAACTTAATCCTTCAATTGAATAGTTATTGTATTTGTATTCTTTATAAGGATAAAGTTTAATAATAGATGATTTTGAAAGAGGACTAAAATATATTTTTTCAGTTGGATTGTATTTTACAATATAACCTTCTATATTTTCTTCTTTTTTAAAGCTCTTTATAGGTGGAAAATCAAGTTTATTTATCTTTTGTAATATTTTTTTAGGAGAATTGTATAGTGTTTTAAATACAGAAAAAACATTTCCTAATTTTTCATTCAGATGATGATCTTTTAGTTCATAGTATGTAAACATTTTATTCTTAGGATCATAATCACAAACCTGAAGTCCATTTTCACGCACATAACGAACATCTATTTCATCAGATGTTTTTTCAAGATTATAGTAAATATAAATATCGCTATCATCTTCCTTCTTTTTTGCTAAAATAACATATATATTTGGTTTAATATATTGTAAAAAGTTACTCTTGAATTGCTTTACATCTATCTTATTTAATTCTGAAGAGTTAATACCTGGGAAATGAGATTCTTCTGCCTTTAATTTACTAGAAAACCGAAGACATTTATTATTTAGTTGTATATCATCACGACTATTTTGTATACAATCTACAGATGATTCTTTGATAATATCAGTTATATTTGAACTGATAATGTTTTTACGCTCCATGATATCAAATAACAACTGATCTACACTTCTTCCATTTGTTTCTTTTTTCATAGATAATATCTTGGTGATAGTTTTGTAAACTGGTTTATATTTATCTAGTAGAGTCATCTTAATATCTCCATCAATTTCAATATCATCAACATCAGGCCATTTTTCTCTTTTTAAGTTCTTAAAGATATCTTCAATTGTTTCTCCATCAGGTAAAGATGATAAGTATAAATACTGTTCTACATTACGTTCATCTTTTGGTAATAATTCATTCATATGAGATTTCATACGAATAGCCCTTCCAAAAACCTGATCAATACGTATATAATTCCAGAAAGGTTCCATAATGTGAACTTGTCTCACGCATTTTAAAGATATACCTTCTGCCCCAGCACTCGAAATCATTATTATTTGTATGTATTCGCCAAAGACATTTTCATCTCTATTAAATGCTTCCTTATTATATTTTCTCAATTCTTGTTCTTCTTCTCCAGTTAAAAATGTATATCTCTTCTTTTTTGACCCTTCACTTATAAGAGTATCAATATCTTTCTTATTATGATCATATTTTTCATAACCATTATCCAACAATATCTGTTCAAATGCTTCTGATCCAGAATCTTTCCTAAAATCACTGTAATACAACGCTTTACCAGTTGGTGTATCATCTTTTACAAAACGATTAATATTCTCTAATATCTTGTAGAACTTTGGAGAATAAAGGTAAAGTTTTCCATCAAAAGAGAAATTTCCATTCATACGCATACGATCATATGTCTCAAGTTTCTTTGAATCATCATCTTCTTTTCTAAAAGAGTCATCATCATAGACAATATTACATGTTTGTCTTGTTCTTATACTATAGTCCGAATTATCTTTATCGTTGTAAAGATCTTTTTTCCTCAAATTGTTTAGCCTTCTTAATTTTTCACGCATATACTCATTTTCATAGTTGGACCATTGAACCGGTCCCATTGGACAACGAACTATATTTGTATTTTTAACAATCGTATAATCTTTATAAAGTGGAACGGTCATTCTTGGAGGAACAACTTGTGGCATAAATTTAATTGACTTCCTATCAATTGGATAATAAGAAGTTAAACCTAAAATCATTCTTCTTAAAAAAACTTTCTTTTTAGGTGAAATATTATAGCTGTCATCCAGAAAATACTCTACAAAGTTTTCATTTTGTGATAAATCAATTTTTTCTCCATCTTGTACAATCTCAAAAAGTTTCTGTTTACGGTTGAACGGTATATTAATATCTTCATCAAAAACAACTTCTTCTCCTAACTTTATTTCTTTATAAGGAGATTTACTTAAAAGATCTTTTTTCTTAGGAATTACATCTCTTTCGTCAAAAAATTTAAATAATCCTTCGTATATCTCATCAAAAAATGAATCTAGATCATGATTATTATATTTGATTGTCTTTATAATTTCTTGATCGTCCATAATAGATTCAAAGTTTGTCTTTGTTTTTGTAAATGATACGACAATCTTACCTTTCTTTTTTGAAGTATGTATTTGTTCAATCGTTGATTTTTCATTGTAAAAATGATTTCTTAGTTCTCTTTGTAAATCAGCCTCATCTTTATCAGACTTTATAGTAAAGTCAAACACTAAAAGCGATCCTCTTAACATATTAAATAAGATAGCAATTTCAGCCGGTTTATTTATTACCGGTGTTCCTGATAAGAAAACTATTTTAATATCTTCTCCATCGACAATCCAATTATAAAATATATTCGCAGGAACACTTTCATTGATAATTTCCCTTACAAAATTATGAACTTCATCAATAATAATAACATTATTCTTGAAAGGGGAACGAATATAATAATTTTCAAAGTTTTCTTTATACTTTTCAGCAAAGTCTAATACTAGTTTATCATTCTCTGTCGGTTTTTCTTTTTCAAGAACTTTACCTCTATTATTTTTAAAATCAAAATCTTCTACTTTTGGAAAACCATTGTAATGGATGAAATTATATTTAAGTTTAATTAAAACATTCATCTGTTCTTCAATATATTCTAAATAAAATTTTGTATCTTGTTTTTCACTCATATTAATAACATTTATTTCTCTATCTGTTGGTAATTTATCATCGGGTTTTTCAATAACCTTACCATCAAATGTATAGATATCTCTATATACATCTTTTAATGGTCCGGATGGAATAAAAAGACCTTTAATATCATTTAATTTTTTTGTAATTATTCCTAAATCTTTTGAATAGTTTGAATCATCTTCATCTAATTTATTCCTTAATTTTGTTTTTGTCCTACTGAAAATGTTATTTATATTTTCTTCTTCAATACCATATTCCCCTTTAATTTTTTTCCTTAATGAAAGATTACCCTTAATTTCATCAATAGGATAAAAAATCCAATTATTTCTTTCTACCTTGAAAAGACTACTACCCCATGATTTTACTTCTTTCATATATTCTGTCTCAAGAGAAGCTGGTAAAAAAGTATAAATAGGCATCTTTAATGATAAACCTTCCGCTGTAATTACAGAAGTAGCTGTTTTACCTGTTCCAAGACCATGATAAATCAAAAGACCACGAAGAGGAGCTTCAATTGATAAATATTTTTTAACGAAATATTGATAAATTTTTATTTCATCTTCATCTCCATTTCTATCTTTATAAGATTCTAATACTTCTTTATAAAAAACATCATTTACCCAATCTATAAAAGCCTTTCTTTGGGGTATTATAGATTCATATGGTTCCGATATATCTTTAACCTCTTCTTCTGCCTCCTCTGCCTCCTCTGGCTCCTCTGGCTCCTCCTCTGCCTCCTCTGCCTCCTCTGCCCCCTCTGTCTCCTCTGCCTCCTCCTCTGACTCCTCCTGTTCCTCTGAATCTTTCTTTTTTGGATATACCCATTCAATTTCAGCGTATTGTTCAGGCATTTTCTCTTCTAGTTTGAGAATTTTTTTAAGAACCTTGTAAACTTTATCATCAATCGGATCAATATCCCTCTTACCGAACTTTCCTTTTTTTAATCCGGTTAATACTTTTTTATCAAGATTTATTATATCTCCATCAAAAAACTCAACAAGGACAGCATATACATCGTCTTCAATTATAAACTCGTTAGACATTGTATTTTATATATTATATAGAATATAATATAATATTTAGGCTGTAATTACATTGAAATATATTAATGCTTTCTTAGAAACATCCTGTTCTGCTCTCTTCTTACTTTCTCCACTACCCACACATACTATATTTTCTCCATTATAAATTGTACTTTTAAATATATTTTCATATTTTTCTGTCTTATACTTAGGATAGACAGAAAATGTCTGCTGAAAGTATCGTGATATCTGATCTTTATAATTTGTATCTTTTAATATAATCTCTGTAAAATCACAATATTCTTCTATAACTTTAATAATGAAATCTTCGGTAAAATCATAACCTTTATCCATGTAGAGTGCTCCAATAAATGATTCAAGAACATCTTCTAAAATATTCTTATTGTTTCTTCCAGAACAATTATCATCTATATGTTTTGATATTACTAAATGTTTTGAAAATCCCATCTTTTTTGAAACATCATACAGATTTTCACCACATACTAATCTTATCTTTAGTTTTGTTAAGAAGCCTTCATTTTCACCATATATTAAATGAAATCTCCGATAAATATATGCCGATACTACACTTCCAAGGATAGCATCTCC
>Ga0181379_1001344_pt1 | contig 11566 bp, 15 predicted proteins | sample 2SPOviralmetaG_FD_130115 | JGI IMG/M metagenome (GOLD analysis project Ga0181379, IMG submission 130115) | Marine viral communities from the oligotrophic San Pedro Time Series (SPOT) site, San Pedro Channel, CA, USA - 2 SPOT_SRF_2009-07-10 | ecosystem: Environmental > Aquatic > Marine > Strait... | reverse complement strand
GTCGCTAGACACCAAACCAAAAAGACAACGCAAAGACGAACCAGGACCATCAGTCAGACAATGCCCAGAATGCTTCGCTGCATTTAGACCACAGCAATTTTGCCCTTGTTGCGGACATGAGTTCAAGGTCAAGCCAAAACGTCCAATCACAGAAGAACAAGGCAGGCTCCGGGAGCTGCGTCGTGAAGACGCAATCGAACGCCGCGAAAAACGCAAAGAGCAAGGCAAGGCGCGAACCTTGCCTGAACTGCTTGCCTTAGCCGATCGCAAGGGTTACAAGCGCGGGTGGGCTTACAAGATCTTTTATGGGAGGAAGTATTGAGGTCCAGTTCTTAATCGTGGAACTGGAAAGCGATGGCGTCAAAACGCGTGGAACTGACCAGACAGGAGTCGCATCACAAGGAGGTGCGCGGAACAGGAAAGCGAGGAACCGATCTAGGACTTATTGACATTGCCTAGAAAAATACTTTTAGGCTGATTCTTAATCGTGGAACCAGGAAGCGATTGCGTTGACGTGCGGTGCAGTGAGGGGCATCAAAACGAGTGGAATCGAACAGAGCTGCATAGCCTGGGACTTATTGACTTTGCCCAGAAAAAATACTTGTGGCCAAGTTCTTGATCGTGGAACTTGGAAGCGAAGGCGTTAAGTGGCGCGTCAAAGAAAAGAAGGGCACTGCACTAAGAAAAGGTGCGTAGATTTGAAGTGAGGGGTTGAGAGTCGCATAGAGTCACATTACTCGGCGATGAGTCGCATCACTTCGGCATCCTGGGACTTATTGACGTTGCCCAGGCATCAATCCTCTTCTGGTGGACGCAACTTAGGAAGCTTTGCTCCCTGCTTAATCAAAGACAGAGCCTGCTTCTTGGCGCCCTCAGCAGAACTAGAAATCAAGGCGTGTTTTGCCTGATTTGAATTCAACTGGTCACGTTGATGCTGGCTCAAATTGCTCTGATCAATTGCAGTAAACATTCTCCTGGTGTTGTTTTTGTGTTTCCTCAAGCCTTGATTAGCTTGTGCTTCCAAGTAAGAAACAGCTTGTTCATCTGTAAGAACTATCAATACGCCTTTAGATTCGCGTAGCACCATCTCTTTGCCAATTGATTTTAGAGCAGAGGCAAGCCACTCTTTGACATTAACAGAGACAAACTGCAGATCCTTCTTGCGGCTTTGCTCAAAAAGGATGTCCCACATCTCGTTGACTTTTTCGGCAGTGATGCTGTCGCCTTTTTTCAAAGCTCGCCAATCAATGCCAGCAATTTCAAGTGGCAAATCCTTTGGGCTCTTATTTTTCATGGATCAAGCTTCCTCGATCTCTGAGATATCAGTAACCTGAAAACGTCCATATCTGGGACGCCAAGTCCCAAGGCCTTCAGACTTGCCAGCCATATTTGCAATCCTCCGGAGCTGATCCGCTCCCATGATCTCGTCATCTAAAGTCAATTCGAATTGAGCTGACCAGTCAGGAATATAAAGACGATTCACCCAAACGCCCCGACCTGTGAAGCTGCAAAGCTGAAACTTAGGAGAACGGCTGTTAAACATCTCAACAGCATTCTTAGGGCCGTCATAATCGATGTCTGGGTTATTAGTGACAACAATTGCGCGGAGGGTATCCTTGCCTAACTTCCACTTTGCAGCAGCATTTCTAAGGCAACGCTGTAAATTTGCACCTGGAAGGTAGGGATCAGCAAAGTCCTCGAAGCCGACAGCATTTTCAGCCTCGTCAACAGCAACATTTCCCTCATTGCGCCAATAACCGCTGAAAAGCCAGTCAAGAGTTCGGACTGCTCGATGAACTCCTTCAGTCTTGGCTTTACCTTTTTTGTCTGTGAAAAATGCCTTCATTGGCTGAAATTCGCCAAGAGGGTCTGAATAAGCAACGTTTGAGCAAAGAAGACCTGCAGTGCCATTTACGGTCACCTGCAAAGTGCGTATGGACATGGATTAACTCCAGTGATAAGTAAGTGCCGGTTAAGTCGTTACCGGCGGACGATTAAGTTGAGAGGCAAAAGTACGCAAGGCAAAGAGTCGTTATGAGTGACAGTGCATCTCGACGCTTGGCGGGGAGTTGAACAGGCTTATGCCTGCGTGAGGGTTATAGGCAGCATCTACCCGATCCGTCAACCCCCCTTATGCTGCTGGCATGCCCAACAGCGAGACCAAGATCCAGCAAGAGATTCGACTGGGTCTTGGCACTCGTGATGATGTGCGCTTATTTAGAAATCAAGTCGGTCAGCTGCCTGATCCCCGCACTGGTCGCCCTGTTCAGTTTGGCCTCGCTAAGGGGTCGGCTGATCTGGTTGGCTGGAAGAAAGTCACCATCACACCGGACATGGTCGGGCAAGAAGTTGCTGTATTCGCCTCAATAGAAGTCAAGACTCCCGGAGGTAGACCCACCCCAAATCAAAAGGCATGGCTCACAGCCGTTGAAAATGCTGGTGGCATCGCAGGTGTTGCACGCTCAGTCAAAGACGCCACCGACATAATCGAACAACACTCTGCGTAATACGACGTTGACACAACCGTCGCACGACATTACCTTTCGTCGGCGTTGTCGTCCCTCACTTGGACTCACCCAAACTCGTTGTCAGAATTACCAAGCAGCAGAAGCACTGGCTCGAAACCCAGACTGCTGACTTCAAAACTGTCTCCGACGTAATCCGAGAACTCTTGGATCGTGAGATAGCCGCAGCTAAAGACAAGTCAGCCTGATTACCAGATGCCATCGCTTTCGCTTGACCTTGCTCAGACCAAGCAGTTCACTGCTCTCCTCAAAAAACAAAAAGGGGACTTGCGCTTACGTGCTTTTTACCCCTCTGGTCATCCCTTCAAGTCCTCAGACTCAGGACGCAAAGGCGAACCCAGCAAAGCAACCGTTGAAGCTTGGCAATCTGAAGGCCGCGGTGTTTATGCCGTCATCAACGACGGTGGTGACACTGACTCTGAAATAACCGCCTGTCGCGCTGTCTTCTGTGAATGGGACGATCGCCCAAAAGACTGGCAAGTCACAGCATGGAAAGACCTTCAACTCCCGGAGCCCACACTCCAGGTCGACACTGGTGGAAAGTCAATACACAACTACTGGATCTTTGACAGCCCAATCCCGGTAGAAGACTGGAAATCACTTCAAACTCGGCTGCTCGATCACGCTGATGCTGATCGCTCACTTAAAAATCCGTCCCGTGTCATGCGCCTCCCAGGCACATTTCATATTGACGCTGATGGCAATCCAGGTGGTCGCACTGCCATCATCCACACCTCAGAAAAGTATTACTCCGCTCGTGACATCGAGAAGGCTCTGCCGTCTCGCAAGATGTACGACAAAATGGTCGAGGCCAATCGCTACAGCGATTACAAGCCACGCACAATCGACGAGATCCGCGAAGCTCTCGATAAAGTCACCCCACGAAAAGCTGGTACTGGCACCTATCACATCTACCGAAACCTCTTCTGGGGTCTAATCAAAGCAGTTGAAGAAGCAGGCGGTACTCGCGATCAAGCCATATCTCTAATGCAGTCCAACTCACCAAGTTGGAAAGGGCTGCATCAAATCGCCAACTCAGGTGGTGAGAAGGTCACCGCTGGAACTTTCTGGTACTGGGCAAAACACCATGGCTGGAGGCCACCCTCTCCACCAGCACGCAAAGAACTCAACATCACAGCCATAGCCGAAGCTCTTGGCGAAGAGAAAATTGAAGCTAGTCCTGAAAAACTTCAAAAAATTGAAGCCGCACAGCTAATCGACCTACTCAGAAGCGCAAAGAAAGAATTTCGCTACAACGTTTTCACTCAACAGATCGAGCAAGAAGAAAAAATCCTTGAAGGCATTGAGCGCTACTACATCCGCCTTTCTCAACTTGGAGTCAAGGTCTCTAAAGAACTAGCAATCGACTGTCTGGTCGAAGTCGCACACGAAAACTCCTATGACCCAGTACGCGCATACCTTGAACATTGCGCTGAAACCGTAGAGCCCACCTACATCGATCGACTGGCAACTACCTATCTCAGGCCACAAGACAATCACCACACAGAAGCAACCCTCTACGACAACATGATCAAATGCACCCTCATCGCAGCAGTGCGACGGGTGTTCCAACCAGGCTGCAAATTTGATCAGGCCTGCGTTCTCATGGGTGAACAGGGCGCACGTAAGTCATCGTTTTGGAAGGCTCTCGGCGGCAACTTCTTTTCAGATGCACTCCGCGATATTCAATCAAAAGACGATCTCATGGTCCTGCATCGCAGCTGGATCATGGAATGGGCTGAGCTTGATCACATCACAAACAAACGACATGCAGGTCAAGTAAAAGCTTTCCTCTCACAATCGACCGACATGTTTCGTGTGCCTTATGGCAAGGCAACCGAAGCTTTCCCACGACGTGGAATCATCGTCGGTTCAACAAACCGGACAGACGGTTTCCTGGTAGACGACACCGGCAACCGTCGCTTCTGGGTTATCCCCGTAAAAGCAACTCACAAAAATCCAATCGACGTAGACAGCCTCATGAAAGAGGTCGACGCGATCTGGGCATCTGCTGTTCATGCCTATCGCAACGATGAGCCGTCTGCGCTCTCTATTGAACAAGAAGAACAGGTGTACAAAGAGAATGTCAACTACATGCTGGATTCTCCATGGCGTGCTCCGATTGAGGCTTGGCTCCGGGAGCCTAAGAATCGCTTTGAATACGTCACCGCCGATCTTCTTTTGACTGAGGCTGTCGGCAAGCCCGTCGAACGGCAGACCCGCTCTGACCAGATGCAGGTCTCATCCATATTGCGGGAGATGGGTTACATCAAAAGCAAAATGCGGGTCAATAATTCACTTAGGTGGGTCTACAAGCTCGTCTCAGCCCAAGACTCGTGAGTCTCAAAATGTTCCAACCTGTTCCAACCTTGTTCCAACCTCGATGGTGGGCAAAGCCTTTGGCACCACTGGTTGTTCCAACCGTTCCAACCTATAACCCTATAAAGATTATTTTTAATAAAAAGGGGTAGTAGGGGGGTAGACGGGGGGTAGGGGGCGTTTTAGGAAACTCTCTAGAAAGGTTGGAACAGGTTGGAACGTTGGAACAAGCCGGCGGTCGCCTCATCCACCTGCCGTTACCCTTGACGCAGACCTGCGGGCTTTTGGTTTATGACAGTCACCCTCACACATAACATCGATAAAATTGTCAATCGCCTGACGACATTTGAGCGATCAGACTTGCCGCGTGCTTGCAGGCGAACTGTTAATCAACTTGGCTTCGATCTTGCAAGAAAAGATGTTCCTCAGTACATGAAGGCTGTCTTTGACCGGCCGGTCCCTTTTACCCTTCGCAGTGCTCAGTACAAAGTTGTATCTAATTTTGAGGTTCAGCTTACTTTCAAGCAAAATGTTGGCAAAGGAAATGATCCCGCTCGCTACTTATATCCTGTGACGAAAGGCTTGCCAGACAACAAGGCTTATCAAACAAAGTTCACTCGATTTGTCCATAAAGCAGGCATTGCTCCAAGAAATCTTTATCCAATACCTTTTCAGGAAAATTTGCGTAAAAATCAATATGGCAATGTTTCGACTGGAGAGTACTCAAAAGTCTGGTCGGGCCTTCAAAGAACGACAGGTGGTGGCAAGACCGGGAGAGGATTCCGGTACTTCTCAGTTCCAGACAATCGCGGCCGTTCCCGTGTCAGCACCCGTCAAGGCAGCTTGTTTGATTTGCCAAATGGCATCTATCGCGTCAAGGGTCGTGGCGGCGGTGGAGTCGAGCTGCTGTTCACTTACGCACGCAGGCAGCCAACCGTTCCGAAGATCTTTGACTACTACGGCTTTGTAGAGAAGAACATCAGGTTCAAGATTGGACCGATGCTTGCTCAAAACCTGCGCTAGACGGTTGTCATGACAAGCGCCGAGCAGTATGATCCTCTCGGCGCTTTCGCCTTATCTTTGCTCTTGCCTTTCATGTCTGTCGCTTCCTTACGGAAAGCTGTCCGCGACGCCAATGCTGCTTACCGCAAAGGTGAGCCCACAATGAGTGATGCTGCTTACGACCAGCTGTTGGCTCAGTTGCGGGAAGTTGCACCACATGCACCTGAACTGGACAGCGATGCTGTCGCACTGCTCAGTCTCGGCACGCAGGAGTTTGAGGACTGGTATTCGTCTTTGCCTCCACGCTCAACCTTGGTCGTGCAGCCAAAGATTGACGGTTGCTCGCTTGCCCTGCGCTACACCGATGGCCACCTATCCGCTGCCTGGGCACGATCAGGTCGTTGCGCCATGGCTGCTGCAATGCTGGTGCCGAGCATCCCGCGCAGCATCATGGCGTCGGGAATTGTTGAAATCCATGGTGAGCTGTATGGCGCCGATTTCGCTGGCTCACAGAAGGTTGCTGCAAAGTCTTTAAACAGTCGTCCAAGTGGCGATGGCTTGCTGTTTTCTGCTTATCGCCTTGTCGGTTCGACGGGCACTGAGTGCAGCACGATGATCCAGTTGCGAAAGCTTCGTTTTGACGTGCCAGACACGCTTGTCTGCACGGAGCCTGGGCAAGTTAGATCACTGCACCAGAAGTGGATCAACTGGGAGCTGTTTGACAGTTGGCCAACTGACGGCATTGTGGTCAAAGTGTCTGACCACGCATTGCAGCAAGAGCTAGGTCACAACACCCAGGTGCCTCACTGGGCGCTTGCCATGAAACGCTATGGCTGATCGGGATCCAATCGAGCGCAACCAATACGCCGAGAAGATCTTGATGAATCTCGGTATTAGGCCTTTGCGCGTTGATGTGACTCGGGGAGTCGTTCAGGTGCCTGCTGAACACCTGAGGACAGTTCAGAAAATCTGCGTGCGATTTGGCTGGCCGTTGCATGTCATGCCGCTGCCATAGCGCTCATCGGTGCTATAGTTCGCGCATGCCCGCTTACGGGCACTTATCCGTACTACTTGCTTTTAATAGCTGATTCTGATGAACGAAGCACAAGCGCTCCAAGCCAGAAGAATGCCTAATTGGCAGCCTGGTGAAATCAAGATCGTCGACATGACGTTCGTGATCGATGATCCGAAGCTGTCTTCGCTCGAATCAATTAAGTGCATAAAGACTCTTGCGGCCTCGCTTGATGAAGCCGTGAAGCGAGCAAAGCGGAAGTATGGACCTGGCCACTTGAACGCTTGGGGCGCTCACGCCTTGCCTCTTGACCGCTGGCTGCTGGGTGGAGGCTGCTTGGTGCGCAGCAAGCATGACAAGAGCCATGCACAAGACCTGTACTGGATGGGCTATTGAACTCGATTGGGGACTTGCGTCAAGTCGGTTTTATAGGGGGACTTGCGGGGGGTCGGTTTTATACGGGGACTTGCGAGGGGTCGGTTTTATAGGCGTTTTTGAGTTTTGCCGTTTTCTCACACAAAATCTAGTACATATGTACTAGTACACAAAAATGTTGACTATTGAGAATGATTCTCATTCTCATTAGCTAAATAACATTTTACAATCGTGATTGCGTCAAGTTGGTGTCAATAACCGTCTCGTTCACGATATATCGTAAATCGTGATTGCGTCGTTCATTAACACAAACTACCGCGCAGATTTTGCACGTTTGTATAAGTTAGTATTCTTGGGGTTTATGTTTGTGACTGCCGGAAGCGAAGGTGTCTGGAACCGTTCGCGGCCTATGTGTCAACAACTCGCGCCCCATGGCCGGCGTCGTATCGGCGCGGCTCCCGTACCGTGGCCGGCACCCCATGGGTCCGCCTAGTGCTCCGCCCGCCGCGGTGGCCGGCAAGGGTGCGCAGCTGCTGCCGGGTAAGTGTTACAGATTGTTACAGGTTCCCCCGTTTTCGCCCGCTGTTGCAATAATTACATGTACGCGCTCGCGCGTGTCTTATTTGTTACATCTTGCTTTTATCCCATGGGACTGATTTCTGAGGCCCTACGGGCGCAAGTCGCAGAAATGCGACAGCGGCACGAAGAGACGGACCGCCGAGTCCTGCAACTCATCGCCGACGCCCGCGAGCTAATCGCCGAGACTGAGGCCTACCTGGCTGAGGAGCGGCCGCAGTGAACCAACCGCCCCCGCCATCCGCGGGGGTTTTTTATTGTGTGCCAATTGGCGAACTGGTCCCATACGGTGCGCAGACTGTTGACCGTTCGCCCTGCCGCGGCCATTGTGTTCTCAAGCGATCGAATCGGTCGCCCTTATCCCTTGCCCTTTACTTCTATGTCTGAACTCCTCAAGTCTCCGATTCTCGCCGCGGTCGGCGTCGCGTCCGGTCTCTATCACGGGATGCTTTGCAGCGCCGCTCTGATTGGTCTGCTGACGGTCTGCGGCGATCCTGCCGACGCTGAACTGTGCGGCAAGGCTCGCAACATGTTGACCCACTCGAGCATCGCCCTAGTGGGTTGCGTCGCCCTTGTCGGCGTCAGTGTCCGCGCCAACCGGGGTTGATCATGATTTTCAGAATTCTTCCCTTCTGTCTCGCGGTCTACGTCTGCGGCGACCATGTGCCCGGATACATCGCCGCATGCATACGCGCCGGCATCATCACGGGGCGCGACTGATGATTTTTACCATCCCGCCCGTTCGCATGGCGCCGGCTGATCTATGGACCGCCGGCGTTGATCTCACCGCGTCCGAATTGTCCGGACTGTTGGAGGATTGCACCGGCTATAGCGTCGAAAGCACCACCGACGCGGACGGCGATCCGGCGTTCTATGTCATCGATCCATGCGGCGAACGCATGGAACCGGATTATCCGTTCCCCTGCCTGGACTCACTGATCGATTTAATTGGCTGGCGCATCGATGAAGCGCTGACCCAGTCCTGACCCTTACCCGTTGCCCTTATCTCATGCCCGAATCACCCGCCCATTACGTCCCTGGCTGTTCTGTTGAGTATCGCGGCCCCACTAACACGCGCGGCTCCCAGTGGGTCGCTGTCATCCGCCGCGGTCGCAACCGTTCCGACTGTTACCGCGCCGCTGTCCCGTTCGCCAATGGCCCTGACGCTGCGGCCTGTGCCGCGGTTGACCGCTTTAACGCTGAATTGATCCCTGACGGTCTCGGCCGTTGGCAGGTTCTCGGCGCTGCCTTGTCGATGGACGGCGGCGACCGTTACGCATACCCGGTCGGCCCGGCGAACCTGTGCCCTGTTCTGCCTCGCACGTCTGCTAATTCTTGACCCATGCCCGTTATCACTGTTCAAACCGCGCACACCGGACCGCGTGACATTCCGGCAAAATGGGCCGGCCGTTGGTTGGCTGTTCATCGTCCCGTACGTCGCGACGGTCTCAGCAACACTCCCAGCCTATGGGCTGTGACGCTGAAGCCGTTAGGCCTGTCCGGCGGCGAGATAGCCGCGCCGCTGTCTGCTGTGCTTGCCCTTGCGAAGCTATGGGACACACCGGACGCCCGATGGGATGACGTGGCCACGGCCGCGGATGCGTCAACCTGGCAATGGCGCAACCGTTGGCGCGATGACATAGACCGCGCAGTTTATGGACGCCCGGCCATCGGACCGCGTGAGCTGACGCCATTGGAAGCGATCGATTCGGCCGGCACGGCTGCGGAGGTTTCCGCCGCAGTGGCCGCAGCCATGGGGGCGCCAACTTTGACCGCTGACGAGGAATCGGAGGCCTATCCCGTGGCCGATATCCTGCCGGCTGATCGCGTCAAGACTGGCCAGAATTGGCCGGGTTGCCTCACTCCTGAGGGAGGTTGGCCGATGGTTCGTTGGCGCGGCCAATGGTGGCCCGCGCCGACCGTTGGCGAGGTGCACGGCTGGTGTCTTGATTCTGTCGCTGACACGCCGGACGGCCGCGAGGTTGAACCAGACAATCCCGAATCATGGCCGCACATTCTCGGCTTGATCTGACCCGTTATCCGTTGCCCTTATTCCATGCCCGTTAAAACAATTCATAGGGACGCGCCAGGCGCGTTACCGGCTGACGTTCGCCAGCATTGCGAGCGGTTCGGACTGAATGTCCGCACGTTGCTCACCACCGAACAGTCGAACGCCAAACTTAAAAAGGGCGCGGCGCTTGCCCGTTCGCTGATATTGCACCACCTGCCGGCTCGATCCCTTGCCCGTGCCATCACACCGGACAATCCGGAGCAGACCGCGGTCCGTGCTTTTATCCCTTCTTTGTTTCAGATTGCTGAGTCTCAAGGTCTCACCGCTCAAGCGCTGGCGCATAACGGCTGCCCGTGGATGACAGAAGGGTGCGGCGGGATCGGCGGTTCTTGTTTGAATTGGTCAGGCCATGGCGGCATTTCGGTGGCAGTCGTGGCAGCCCGTGGCCGCCGGACTTTGGCCATGATCGCTAATCCGTCTCTCTATGGCCGCGCCGTTCTGTTCTCAGTTCTGCGCCACCACCGCGCCGCGGTTGCCGATGGCGTGTTGCTGTCGCTTAGGTTGCGTGGCACTGACGAGGGTCCTGGCTGCGGCTGGCACAGGCTGCCAATAGAGATCTCAACGTCTGAAGCGGTGGCGATCCGTGACCGTTACGGCGTCGACTTGCCGGCCGGCGTCGAAACTATGGCGGCCCGGTTGCAGTGTCTGCCGTCGCTGAGGTGGCATGAATATTCGAAAGCCGGTTTGCGCGGACCGCTTGGATTGATCGCGCAACGCGATGATGGCCACTGCGACGTAACCGCGTCATTCGCTAGTGATCGCTTATCAGGCGTTCGTGACGGCCTGGCAGCCTTGTCTTGTGGTTTTCGATTGGCGGTCCCTGTTCACATTCGCAAGGGTGACCCGTTGCCGTCAGCCGTTCGCCTTACGGCAGGCGCAGATACGGTGATCTGTCCGTGTGTTGACGGAGATAGGCACGATCACAGGTGGCTAGACGGACAGGGTCCTGATGCCTGTGTGGTGTTGCTTCGCACCAAAACGTCCCGCGGCCGAGATCCTGCCGTGGCTGATCCCTTCAGCCTGGCCGCTCATGATCTGCCGCAGCACCTAGCTGACGGGACAGTGCAGCTGATCTGGCCAGACTGAGACCACCACCACCGCGCCGCCTTGCGGCCATCACCCCCGCGCCGTCATCGGTTCGGGGGTTTTCTATTGTCTGCCGGTTGCATCGATTGCAGCGGTTGCGCCGTGTGAGGCCCTGAGAGGCCTGCGACGCTCTGCCGGGGCCCTATCCCCTGCGGCACTGCTGAGGCCTGCCTGAGGCGATCCTGAGGGGAGCTGAGACGGCTTGAGTCGCTGCGGTTTCCCTGCCGTAACTCATAACAACGGCCGGGATCGGTTGCGCCGCAGCTGATCCGGCGCCCCTGTCGCCATGGATTGCGCCGCAGTGGATCACATCGACCGCGACAAGTGGCAGCCATCACGCGCACGCACGGCCGCGCAAGTACGCGCACGGCCGCGCACGATCACGCAGGGGTAAGGGTTACTTAACAGGCCTAGATTTAGTTAATTATAATTAGCGAAAAGTAGCGGCTGGAGCTAATAAGTAGAGCGATAATCAAGAAGTGTCGATGTTAATTAGCATTTAGTGATTGCTATTTATTTATAACATCGACAATTACAATAATTGTTTATATATTGATGCTAACTATAGGGTCCTTCTGGGGCGTGCGTTTGTGTCTTCTC
>Ga0181379_1001339_pt1 | contig 11615 bp, 9 predicted proteins | sample 2SPOviralmetaG_FD_130115 | JGI IMG/M metagenome (GOLD analysis project Ga0181379, IMG submission 130115) | Marine viral communities from the oligotrophic San Pedro Time Series (SPOT) site, San Pedro Channel, CA, USA - 2 SPOT_SRF_2009-07-10 | ecosystem: Environmental > Aquatic > Marine > Strait... | reverse complement strand
GGTATTGCTGGTCTATTTAATGATGTTCCTACTGGTAAAACTAATCCGTATGTTCCGTCGAATTTATAATACGCATTAACTCCAGTTTTTTGGAACTCCATTACGCCTTGTGGTACTACATTACTAATTGTGTTGCCCTTGATTCCAAAGTCATCAATTACAACTGAGCCTGTTCCGTTGGGCGACATAATTAAATCTAAATCTCCCGACGTTGTATTTATCACGTTTCCATCTAAGCGTATATTATCTACATCTATTCTAATAGCTGTAAATCCATCTACATCAATACTTGCTTTTACATCATCTTTGACAATAAATCTTATAATATCATCATCTACACCTTCTGTAAGTTCAGCTGTGATTCTAGTATCACCGTCTAAGTCTTCTACACCCTTGAAGTTAATCCAGTTTGAACCATTATAACCTTCAAATCTTTCAACTTCGCTATTGTAACGCATTTGCCCTGCTGCAGGGGTAGGACGCTGTGCTGTTGTACCTGTTGGTAATTTAATTGCACCAGTTGAATTAATGTTTATTTGTTCACTACCTGGTTCAAGTATCATATCGCCTGTAGTTGATATATTATTTGTTTCAAACGTAAATCCTTCAGCTAGTACGCTTCCTGTTCCGTTAGCACGTAACTCTAAATCAGCATTACTATTTGTAGTTGTAATAACATTTGTATTGATGTTTATATCATCAACTTGTAGTTCTGATACCCATAGTTTTGACCATGTGTTTGTGCTTGTTCCTAAACTGAATGTATTTGTAGCACTTGGTACTAGGTTACTGTTAATACCTGCTACAATTTCTATACTGTCAGTAGTTTCATCACCAATTTGTATATTTCCGCCAATCGACACATCACCAGTAACATCTAAGTTTCCTGTAATATTAACATCATCTAATAAATTAATATTACTACTAGCACTATCAAATTGTAAATCGCCTACTACGCTTGATAAAGTATTTCCTGTTAGTCTTAAATTTCCTACGTCAATTCTTTGTCCGTTAATAAAAGAACTTTGTCCACCTGTTGTAAATGTTGCGCCTGTTGCTAAATCAACTGTAAGAGCATTTGCTGTAAAGCTAACAGTACCGTCATCTTGGTTTACATAAAATAAATCCCCAACTCTAAAGTCACCTTTATGGTCTACTGAGTTATATCTTACCTTTGCATTGTTTAATTCTACAACTTCGTTTACTTGTATTACTGTTCCTGGATCGTTTGTAACTTCTTTTCCGTTACCAATGTATGCTAGGTTTTGACCAATAGCATAAATTATTACACCTGGTCCGTCACCATATAATCCAAAGTTACCGTAAACACTTGCAGAGCCTATCATTCTAATTTCTGCGCCAAAGTCTTGTAAATCAATATTTTCTATAGTTGTCGCTGTTGCGCCTGCACCATTTGAAATAGTTTGTGGTGTTTTATCAAATCCTATTAAGTCTGTATTTTTACCGTCTACAACAATTATGTCATTGTCTACACTTTCTGCTGTAACAGTAACTACTGTACTTGCATCGGTTGATGTAAATGTAACTGTATCTGCGGCATTGAATGTGCCTGATATTCCGCTAAGTCTAATACGTGTTTTACCATCGCCTTTTAAACCAGTTGCTCCGTCAAAGGCGTATACACCGCGATTAGCAAAATATGAAAAGGAGTTAAGCCATTCTATTCTTACACCATTTGTTGCACTTAAAGCATTTGCACCCGGAGTAATAAATGTACATGAATGGAAAAGCATACTTGCTTCTTTACTTGCTGCATTTGCAACTGATCCATCGGCTAGCACACCTTTACCAGCATCGCCTTGATTAAATCCTCTAGGATCTTCTGCTGTTGTTACACTACCTGCTGTAATAACAGTAACATTTTTTATGTAAGGTGATCGAGAAGTAACTGTAATATCGTTTGCAAATTTAAATGCGTAACCAGTAAAGAATCCTGATATAGTTAAATCTTCAACTGTTGTTTCACCGTTAAGCAATATTGCATCATTAGTATTCGTACCTGCTGTTGGCTGGATAGTTACAGACCTAATACCAGTTCCTTTCAGTGTAACACCTACTGGAATTGTTAATGGAAATACTTCTGTAAAAACTCCTGGAGTAACAATAACTGTATCTCCTGCTGATGCTAAACTTAATCCTTGTGCAATAGTTGCAACAGGATCTTGCTGATGTGTTCCTGAATGTGTGTCGTCTCCGTTTTCAGAAACGTAAATTAGGTTGCCTGCTCTAAGTGTAAGATCTATTCCGCTTACAAATAAATTTTGTGTGTTTATTTCACCAGTGAATAAAGTTTGTGCGTGTACTTCGCTCCATATTTTACCTACTTCACCTATTTTAAAAGTGTCAGTCTGATCAGGAATGATATCACTGCCTATTTCAGCATTAATTGTAATACTATCAGTATCAGCGTCACCAATTACAATATCACCGTCTGCAGAAATATTACCAGTAGCATGGATGTTTCCTGTAACATTCATATCAGAATGTACGTGTACTTCACCTGTTCCGTTTGGTCTAAATTCTAAGTTTGAGTTTGAATCGTTTGTGCTTATAACATTGCCTTGAATGTCAATGCCGTCGATTCTTGCTTTGTTTTGATATACAACATTATCTAGTGTTCCTAGATTCAAGTACTGTTGTGTAGTACTAATTGTGTTGCCCTGTATGTTAATATCTGCAATATCAAGGTTATTATCAATTTGAACATTAGTTGTTCTCATTGTACCGTTAATATCTAAATCGTATTGGGGAGATGAGTTTTTAACACCTATTCGGTTGTTTGTGACATCTAAATATAATAGGTCTGTTTCAAAAGCTAAATCTATTCCATTACGGATAAGATTTGATTTTAACAACGGACCGGATATGCGACCTACAGCCATTTTCTCTCCTTATACGGGCATCCTGTGCCTCCAACCTGTTCAAGCATTTGCTTCTATCGCTGGTTGACCGCGGTTTGTAAGTGCAAAACAATGGTCGCTGTTTTGCATTACTAGTATTTAGTTGATTAAGGAAAATTGTGCTTGTTATCCAAAGATTAGACTGAAAATATTAGTTTGGTCTTCCATAAATTCCAAAGTTACTGATTCACCGCCGCCAGTTGCTGGGATCCATTCTTGGAATTCGCCTTCTTTGTTGTCTACTCCAGCATACACTTCTAGAGCTTTTACATCTGCTCTAGCATTAAATCGAGTATCACCAGTTTGTGGATTAGGACCTCTTGTATCATTACCGCCGGACGGCACAACAATACCTGATGACCCGCCAAATTTATACCAAGCATCGTCAGTTTGAAATACCATAGGTCCACCATCAGTAATCTTCATTACATTATCTTTTATTTTTAAAATACCCCCAGGCATAATAATTTCACCGGTACCATGCACACCAAATTGCACATCACTATTACTTGCATATGAAGAAATTGTATTTCCGTCTATCCTTAGTGCATCAGTTTGTAATCTAGGTGCAACTAATCCTTCATCTCCTATTTCTGCAATTAAATTTGTAGAATCCAAAGGATTGTTTACACCTCCTGCAATAAATCTTAATACGTTAGAAGTTGGATCTGCTGTAACACTTGTCAATGCATTTGTAGAAAACACTCCGCCAAATGTTACGGGAGCATTTATAGTTTGTCCTTCAAAAGCATTCCTGGTTGAACTAAATCTTAAACTTCCTATTCCTGGTGCACCAGTTGAATCTGAATTTACACGTTCTGCATCTGTACCTACGGGTAATTTAATAGAACCAGTGCTGACAATTTCTACGTTTGCGTCTGTGGTAAAGTTTAAATCATCTGTTCTAGTGCTTAATTTGTTTTCGTTGACAGCAATATTTTCTATCAACACATGCCCTGTACCTTGTGCTCTAAATTCTAAACTGTTGTTAGACTCAGTAGATGTAATAAAGTTATCTTTAATTAAAACATCGTCTGATTGTACTTCGCTTACCCACGCCTTTTTCCACGTTTTACTTGGTAAGCCTAAACTGTATGCTCCACTAATATCTGGTATAATATCTTGATCAAATTCTTGTGCAAAGTTGATGGTATCATTTGCATCATTACCAAAACCAATTACACTACCGCCTATGGTAAAATTGCCTGACAAACTAACATTTCCTGTTACATTTGTGTTTGTATTAAACCTGTATATATTTGCAGCACTTACTAAATTTATACTACCTTCATTGCTGAATAGTGTATTATTTCTTATTGACAAATTATTCGTTGTAAGTTCTGCACCAGTCATTACCGATGTTTGATTATTTGTAGTTACAGAAATACCGTTTAGTGCATTTACTTGTGCTTCAGTAATTACAATAGAAGTTTCTCCTGATTCTAAATCAATGAAAAATTGATCTCCAATTCTATAATTTCCTAAATGGTCAGTTGATGAAAAGTAAATATTTCCGCTATTTAATTCTGTGACTTCTTGAGTTTGTATAGCTCTACTTGGATCATTGTCTTTAAATTTACCTGACCCCATATATGCAAAATTATGCTGTATTAGATATACAAGTGTATCTGCACCGTCTGCTACAACACCAAAATTTCCGTAAACATTTGCTGAACCTATTGAACGTAATTCTGCTCCGTATTTAATTGTGCTTCCATCTGAGCTTTGATGTCCTGTTGCACCATTTAACGCATACAATCCTCTGTTAGCAAAGTATGTAAAAGAGTTTAACCATTCAACTCTTACACCATTTGTCATTGTGATAGCGTCAACTCCAGGTGTAATAAATGTACATGAATGAAACAACATGCTTGCTTCTTGGCTTGCACTATTAACACTTGCTCCATCAATAAGTGCACCTTTACCTGCGTCACCCTGATCAAACCCTCTAGGGTCACTTGCACTTGTTACGCTACCTGCTGTAATCACTGTAACATTTTTTACATATGGTGATCTTGCTGTTACAACAGTATTTGATGCAAAACTAAATGCGTGTCCTGGTGAAAAGAAATCTTTTATTGTTATGTTGGTTACAGTACTGTCACCATTCATTAAAAAACAATTATTTGTGTTTGTTCCTGCTGTTGGTTTTATAACTGTATTACGCATATCCATGCCGGTAATAGTTACATTTTGTGGAAGTTCGATTGGAAATATTTCTTCGTATTCTCCTGGATAAACAAAAATTTCTACTGGGCCTTGAATACTTGCATCTGCTTTTGCTACAGCCGCTTTGATTGTCAACATAGGATCTTGTCTACTATCACCATGATGACTGTCATCGCCATTTTTTGCAACATAGAATTGATTACCGACACGTAAGTTCATACTTGCTGTGCCAGCAATAACGTCTCCAGAATTTATTAATTGGCCGTTAACAACACCTGGATGTATTTCACCAAAACGTTTTCCAGCCTTACCTAATTTTAAATTATTATTTGTACCAGGATTAAGATCATTAGTCATCTCTGCATTTAAGACTAAAGTGTCTTCGTCATCGCTACCTATTGTAATATTACCTTCAAAAGTAATGTTAGATTGAGAATGTAAACTTCCGAATAATTCTAAATTAGTAGGTATTTCAGTTGTACCTGTTCCATTAGGCAATAAGTCTATATTACTATTTGTGTTATAACTTTTAATTGCATTATCGTTGATTTCTATTTGATCTGATGCAAGCCCTGAAAGATTAATTCTTCCACCTTCAGCTGCTTGTAAAATAATTGGAGTAGTTAGAGATCCGATAGTACTGCCGTTTGCATAAAGATTAGCTATTTCTGCACCAGTTGTTGCAATAACATCAGGCACCATTGTAAAACCATCTACTTGTATTTCGTCTGTAGTGGTATTTGAATTAAATCCTAATTTTAATGCTGAAGCATCTAAATGGAATACGCTAGTATCACTTATTGTATTTTTTACATTTAAGTTTATACCGTTACGTACTAGATTTGGTGCTAATAATGGTCCGGATATTCTTCCTACTGCCATGGTGTCTCCTTATACAGTAGTATTTATTGATTACTTGTCAAAGTTATGTAATACAGTAATTGGTTTTGCTAAATCTGGAGCAGATGCAAATTTTAGATAATATCCGTCAGCATAAGGTGCATTTGGGCCAGCAAGATTACCGCCTGTGCTTTGTTCTAATGTGTAATTTGTTGTTCCTATTTGAAACACATTTTCAACAAATACTAATACGTTTTGTGCCGCCGCTGGTACTGGATAATCAGTATCACCGCTTGCTAATGGACCAAATACAGTTTCAACAGCATCGCCGTTACCTAAGTTTTGTTGTGTAATACCGGGATCTTGATTTGGTTCTTTGAATCTTAATTCTCTCCAGGCACCGTTTTGATATCCTTCAAACTGATCGTCATCAGTATTATATCTAATATGCCCGTTAATAGGAGTAGTAGGTCTCTCAGCTTCAGTACCTTTTGGTACCAACATAGTATTGGTACTTTCAATAATAACTTGTCCGTTTATGTCATACTGAATACCATTACCATAAATGGTCCTGTTGTTTGTATTTTGAGCCTTCATTAATCTCATGTTATACTTCCAAATAACTAATTGTTGCTGATAGATTCGTCAAGTTTGCACCAATGTCGGGTCCTGCTACAAAAGTAATTTTATCTCCTGCTTCTAATACTATTCTTTCTGAATCAAATGTAAAAGTTTCTGTTGCAGGTAATGTCAAATTATTTACTACTCTAGTTACTGCATTATTCATTGCTACACCGCTTGGTAAAAAATGTAAATCAAAGTTTGCTGAGTCAACACCGCTGTTGTTACATACCATTATATTTGTTATAGCATATCTTTTGTTGCTAGGAACTGTGATAACATCTAGTTGTGTATTTGTAAGTTGTGAATTTATTATTGCCATATTTTTTCCTTAAAATAACATTCCAAATAGCAAAGCTCTATTTCTGCTAACTAATTCGTCTGTTACGTTGTTTTTATTTACATAATATAAACCAACATTACCTTCGGTGTCGGCTGTATCTTTTGAAAATAATTTTATTCCAGTATCTGGACTTGCTGGATCAGGTGATAGATCATCATCAAAAGGCGATCCAGTTAGTATCATTGTATCTTTTACTACAACAGATCCTGTTCCAGGTGCTGATAAAGTTAAATCATCATCTGATATTGTTGTGAGTAAAGTATTTCCTTGTATTCTCAAATCAGCAAAATCTAACCGGTTACTGTATATTGTTGCTATTAGAGTACCGTCAACTTGAACGTTTATTCTACTTTCAATTCCGGTTGTGTCTAGGTCTTCAGTTGTAAGTCTAGTATCTGCATCAGCAATACCTGCTTGTAAAGTGTTAGCAAAAACATACGTTACATAATCTGCAACTCCTTTTGAGCTTGTTAGGGCATCATTATTAAGAATTACAATTCCATTTCCTGGATCTGTGACTACAAAGTCGTTTGCTACAGCATCAAACGCATAATTGTATACGTTTCTTTCGTAATTTACTGTACCACTTACATCTATTACTGATGCTGGTGTGTTTAAGTATAACGGACCTTCAGCATTAATACTATTTGTTGTTAGAGGTAATGTATCTCCATTTATATCTTGAAATTTCCAAGCTCCAGTACCACTTGTTCCGCCTGTTGCAAATTGTGTTTGTTCATTGAAAACTATTCTTGCTGCTGGTAATGAGCCTCTATCAACTTCTATACCTGCAATATAATTTAGTGATGCACTTATGCCAGTGCCTGCTTCGCCTTCGTTTAATGTAATAATATTATCTGCAATAGTAGTCACTGTTGATTCAACAGTCGTTGATGTACCTTTAACTTCTAAGTCACCGTTTACTATTACAGTACCCCTTACAGCTGATGCGCCGTCGGTAGTGTCTAATGTAATAGTTCCTTGAGTACCATTACTTACAACTAATTTATAGTTACCGTCAGTTACTTTTACAATTTTAGACATCTAATTATTTCCTAATATTAACACATTTGTTGTTGAATCATGATGTGTATCCCATGAGTATTTGTTATTATCAAAGTCTGTCATTATACTATCAACAACTTTCATAATATAAGTAAATCCAGAAGTTGCTAAAATAAATCCTATCAAAGACATTTCATTATCTTTTAATTCTTTGGTGTTTTTATTTACTAATTCACACACGCCTTGGTTACCTTGTTCGTCTACAACCTTAAAGGTTGAGTCGGTAAGTTGTGCTAAGACAGCACCGTTAGGTGTTGCCTCAGCACTTCCAATTTTAACTGAAACTACTAAGTTTTTTAGATTCTTTAAAAAGTCCCAAAAAACATTAATTGGTCGTTCCATTAATTTATTCCTTATGCGTCTTCTGTAAAGTCGTCGTCATCAGTTCCAACTAATGTGTTGTCGTCACCAGCTTCTTCAACTTGTGCTGCACCGTCTGCTACAGATGTACTAAAGTTCCATGGAACACTTTTGCCGTCATACAAGTTATTACCTGTTGCGGTTGGTGCTGATAATGTAGCTTTACGTCCAGTAATTTTACTTACTGTGTAAGTTTCTGCATCGTCCATGTTAAATGAAATTGTCATTTCGCCTGCTGCGAGTGTAGCCGGTAATTTACCAGTTGTTAGTGTACATGTAAATAATCCGCCTGTGCCGATTTCTTCGCATACAAATCTTTTTGAGCCTTTTTGCTTTACAATAAAACCTTCTTTAACCGCTGTGCCGTTATGAAAGTTTACTTTGATTTCAGATCCGCCTGCTGTAGGTCCTACGCCTGCTACTCCGAATAATCTTTTATTAAGTGGTCTTCCCATTTTTTTCTCCTATTTAAGTAGTCCAATGCCCGTTCTATGAGCTACGCTGTGGGTACAGCATAAGTCCGCCTCGCGGCACACTATCGACACAAGTATTTATCAAATTAACTAAGTACGATGATTTAGTTGTTTTATTATAAGTTGACGCTGTTTATTAGTATATTTTGTCCAATTTGCTATTTCTTCAAGGGTTCTTTTACAGCCAAGACAAATTTTTCCTTTTATTTTACAAATGTTAATGCACGGGCTTTGCATTAATTAAAAATTACTGCTCAATGATAATTTAAAATTACGTCCGTCTTGACTAAATCCATGTGGCGATTCATAATTATGATCTAACAAATTTTGCACATTTGCTGTGAATCCTATTCCTTGCCAATGTTTTGTCAATCCTATATCTAATAAATGTAGTTCTGGCATAGTAATTGTATTCCAGTTACTATTATGTATATCTAAATGATTACCTTTATATTTGTAGTTTGTATGCAAACGTAACCCGTCCTTTAGATCTAAACTATGCAAAAATCCTAAACTTAAATTAGGACGTCTTAATTGCTTAGTATTATTTATTTTTGCATCTAATTGGCTGGCAAAAAATCTAAAATTATCTTTTGTATATCCTAATTCTAATCCTTGAGTATTTAAATTTCCTATATCACTTTGGAAAAATGTAGATGTAATATTTTTATAATCAAAACTTATTTCTTGTGTGTTAGAATATTCTATGTCTGTATATCTTGTTGCATTTTTGTATCCTGTTGCATGGTTGCCTCTGAATGATAAGTTATCAGTTATAGGTTGTAGGAAACCTATTTTATAACTATCATGCTCTTCGTCCATTCTATAATGATAAGAAAAAATATCATAACTAACATTTCCAAAAAATCCTAAGTTATGATTATTTGTGCTAGAGTTATCCCATAAAGAATTTGCTAAAGAAGTATCATGTTTATAATCAAATCCTATACCCCAAAGATCTTTTTTATGTTCGCCTTTCAGCATATATGAATTACTATTGTAATCTGCATCATCGTAATTTCTTTCATACTCGTGTGTATGTACTTTCAAACTACTAGTACCAAACTTGTTAAAGTAATCTACACCTGTTTGAAATGCATAGAAAGAATTGTCGCTCCACTTATCTTCTTGTATACTAATACTATGTCCGTCTATTTCTGCAAATGTATTTCTAGTAAACAAATTACTTGTAAAATTTAGATTATGTCCTATCCATTTGCTTACATTAATACCTAGTGTTTTATTTTTTACAGAATCCTTTTCGTCTGCTCCTGCAAGTGCAGACTGTGTTTCACTCTCATGTAGTCCTCCTGAAACACTAATATCCCATTCGTTTTCAGTTTTAAAAAAATAGTTTCCATTAATTGTATTTTGATCTGCTTTAATACTCTTTTGGTAATCTACAGTTGTTACAAAATTAACTGCTCCGCCTATTGCATCAGCCCCATAATGAGCACCTGCACTACCTTTGTATACTTCAATCTGATATACGTTAAACATAAAGTCTTGACCAAAGTCGTGGGCACCTGTTGGAGTGCTAGAGTCATTAATAGGAATACCATTCAGTAACACAAGTGTATGATTAGAGTTTGTTCCTCTGACAAAAATACTCGCTTGTTGTCCTGTTGGACCTGATTGTGATACATTTGTACCTTGTACATAGTTCATAACACTTGGTAAGTCTATTAGGTTATGCGTTTGAATATCTTTTTTAGTAATTTTATAAGTAGGACTTATTTTATCGTTCAACTTATTAGAATTTCCTACCGGAATAATCAAGCAAGGAGGATCATCTGTCCAACTACAATCTAAATTTTTATTACTATCGGCCAAACTTTGGCCACAAAAAAACACGGTAAGAACCGTGATTAACAATATTATTTTTATCATGTAAATTATTATATAATCACATGAACTATATGTCAAGAAAAAAGACGCCGTAGCGCCTTTTTAAAAAATAAAAGTGATAGGTAGGATTTAATGATCACCTACAAGTGCCAGTACAGATCATTTCTGTGTCACCAGCAAAGCCTAGCATCGGATAGTTACTTCCAAAATCCACATCTCTGTATCTCTACAGTCATGCAGTGCCACTACAGCTACTAACCAAGTTACGTCTCTATAAACGCATTTCCTTGCACTATCTAACTTAGGATATCTCCTAACTTATGTACTTAATATAACAAACTTTTATTAGTTTGTCAACCTTTTTTTTACCAAAATATTAAATTTTTTGTAATCTTGGATCATCACTTAAGATATTCTTCTCGCATCTTGGTCTAGACTTACGGTTTTCAGCCATTTTTCTTATAATTGCTTTATGTGCTAGTTCTGTTTTTCTTTTTTTGCGAGCTATTTCGAAGTCTTTGTAATTCATGACACTCTCCTCGTTAAAGTTAAGTGCGTTCCTTCGCTAATGCTACTTCCGGGCGTATTGCCTGAACGTTGTACTGTTATTTAGTATCTAAAACCTTAATAAATTCGTTTTCTCTATCCAAATATTTGAAGTCGATCTTTACAGGATCAAACTTATCTAGTGCATCAAATACTATACGTGTGTCTAAATCACCACAGGTATAGACATCTAATTGGATTAATTTTGGCGATTGTTCGTCCCATATGTGTATTGCTACGTGTGATGTTTCAATAATTGTAACACAAGTAAAGCCTTTGTTGCCTTTTATATCACAATACTTCACATAAGGACCCATCATAATCTTCATACCAATGTCTCTAATTAAATTAGTAGCCCAATCAGTAATAGTTTGTTCATATATTGGAGGATTACTTATTTCAGCTCGTACTATTAAATGTTTATGTTTC
>Ga0181379_1001338_pt1 | contig 11615 bp, 27 predicted proteins | sample 2SPOviralmetaG_FD_130115 | JGI IMG/M metagenome (GOLD analysis project Ga0181379, IMG submission 130115) | Marine viral communities from the oligotrophic San Pedro Time Series (SPOT) site, San Pedro Channel, CA, USA - 2 SPOT_SRF_2009-07-10 | ecosystem: Environmental > Aquatic > Marine > Strait... | reverse complement strand
TTATAGTTGGCTCTAGGGGAAGGACTCGAACCTCCACGATAAATAAATTGCAGTATATCTATCATATGATTAACAGTCATACGTGTCTACCAATTTCACCACCCTAGAATAATCTTATATCTTGCCTATTTTTTCTAGTGCAGGGATCATACGTGTTACACCTATGCCTCCGCCTACTCTTTGAAAGAAGTCAAACTCTAAAAACTTTTCTAGTTCCGCTTCAACTCTTTCCTTACCAAATAGTTTGAATAACAACTCTGCGTACTCTCCATCTACAATGCTATGGAATGTGTCACGCATCATATCAACATCACAACTGCGTTCTGCTGATCCAATAGTTTCCATACCACCTAGTATAACATCCATCTTCTTTGCAGTGTCGCCATCAGCGTTTCTAGCCATGTTCCAGAAAGGTGATGTTAGTTCTGGGAAGTCTGTAATTAAGCAACTACCAAAGTTCATCTCCATTGCTTGTTCGTGACTTGCATCCATTTCAGTATCTGCACTTACACCCCAATGCTGTTGCCATTCTCTATATGTTTTTTCTGTTAGTGCATCAAAACCTAAGTATTCACATAGTTCAATTTCCATTGCCTTTAGATCGTTTACGTCACCTGGCATTTCAAATTCAAACATTGGAAATATTATGTCATGTCTGCCTGGTATTGCATTAGGCTCTTGCCTGTAGGAAGTGGAGACACAAAAAAACCCCTTACTAGAGGGGCTACTTAATAATTCATGTTCTAGCCACATCTGGCCTGTTTGCGGCAATGGCCAAACCTGGCCTGCGTAATTGTATGTTGCTACATTGAATGGATCTTCACATGCGGCAAGTATGCTTAGTCTGTTTTGAGTGTGGACTTCTAAGAATCCTTTGTCCAAAAAAAATGACCTTAAAAGGCCAACTGTTTTTGTAAATTTACTTGGGTTTATCAACTGCGTCATCTTTTTTCCTTTTTTCGAGTTTCGACCTAAAAAAAATTTGCTCAAAAAAAAATTGAGCCTGTTTAGTCTGTCAAGTTATTTATCTTCGCGCCGCCTTTTTTGCCACAATGCGGACAATGGAAGGTATACCTATCAATACAAAGTTTATCTTCCATTGTAGCATATGTGAACCAGTTGGAACAACTGATGCAAGTTAAATGCCATATTGTTTCTTTAACGGCTTTGAACATCTTGAAGTATTTATACTATTCGTGTTCACCACCTGGATCGTTTGCATCTAAAGGCACCTTTTTGGCATTGCCTTTTGCATCTCTCCAGATAGTATATGTTCGGCTTCTACCATGTGAGTGATAACCGTTCATAAAACTAAATGATTCTGGTTTACGTTTTGCAGTTTCAAATGTTGCAACTGTAACTGCAATAGCACCTAGTAATAATGTATGTAATAGCATACTGAATACACCTGCATACATACTACCTACCATAATAGCAAATACAATACACCACATCCATGCTAATACCTGCATAATCATATGCCGTGTGCTGAAGTCTGGAATAGCACTCAACGGATTTCGCTTATCATCCATTACTACATTCCAACAATTATATACCCATTCTCTCATGTCTTTTACTTTCTCAAATTTTACTTCTTTAGGATAGTTAGCATCTGCACTATCTCTAAAATCTATTGCATCATATAGGTCATGAAATTTTTCGACAACCTTATGATTTTTGAAGTAGGCGGTTACTTTATACATAGTACTAATGTAGCACCTTTTCTGTTGTTTGTCAAGAGTTTTGGTTATGTAGAAACTGAACCTAGTGGCTTACATTGATATTCAACAGTATCCCAATCTCCGTCAGTTGGTATACTCATATAAACATCAAGCATTTTATTACATTCTTGTTCTGTATCAAACCACTGAACATCTTGTTCAACACAAGTTGATCCTAAACAAGCAGTTAATAAAATATGCCAGACTATTTCCAAAACTCTTCCTCTTAATATGGCTGGGTCGATAGGACTCGAACCTATACTCTACGCTACCAAAAAGCGGTGCATTACCATTATGCTACGACCCATTGCCAGTAACTTGGCGGAAGTGGTAGGATTCGAACCCACGGTAGAGTCACCCCTACGACGGTTTAGTAAACCGCTCCTTTAAACCACTCAGGCACACTTCCGTATTGTTTTATTTATTGAACCTTACACGATGATGTTTACCGTTTGAATGAAAAGTCATAATACTATGACTATAAATTTCTTTTACAGTTTCATTATATCGTGTTTCAAGTTGACACTGTCTTTGTGTTCGAGTAGGCCCGTTATTCTTTCCACCTTGGATCGCTCCAATTAAAGCACCAACACCAGTTGCGGCTTCTTTGCCACTGCCCTTACCAAATTGATTGCCAATAACGCCTCCGATGATGCCTCCAAGGATAGCACCTTCTGTATTTGTACCGCCACCTACAGTTACATCGCGACATACTTCAACATTGTAAGGTGTTTGCGAAACTACAGTTTTAAAATGATCAGTAATAGTACCTTGAACTGTTTCTGCAAATGCAGGAGCCGCCAAAGACATTGATAGCGCCGTAATAATTACGAATTTTTTCATTTTAGTTCTCCTTTGTGATTGTGACTGTACCGCCACCTTCTACTTTAGTTACACGATCATATTTAAACGAACGCCAACCTTTGGCATTCATATCCCAAACAGTGATAGTGCCTTCCTTAATAACCTTTTGAGTTTTAGGACGCATATCTTCAGGAATGTGTTCGTTGTTTTTTGTGCAAGTCATTACACGTTGATCGCCATCTAGTTTATTGAAAGTAACAACAAGTACACCTGTACTTAATATTTCTAACAATTCGTCTTGTTTAGGAATACCTTTTGTATCTGCAATAAAATCGCCTGCTGTAGTAAATTTAAGATCCATTATAGTTCCTCCGCAATACCTAATAATTCTGCAACAAGAAATCCACTTGCTAACCAAATTACATTACCTGTAAACAAACATACGCCACAGCCTAAGATACGTACTCCACTTTTAATCATACTAATATAGAAATGTTTCTTACTTACGTCTACTGGTTCTGCCATTATCTTTTCTCTACAATAGTATCTGCAAGTCCGTATGCAACTGCTTCTTCAGCATTCATAAACTTATCACGATCCATATCACGTTCAAAGTCTTCGTATGTTTTGCCTGCTGTGTTGTGTCTTACATATAACTTGGTTAAGTTTTCTTTTAGATATTGAATCTCTTTGAAACGAATTTCAATGTCACTTGCCATACCTTGAGCACCGCCACTTGGCTGATGAATCATTGTACGTGCATTAGGCAATAACTTACGTTGTCCTGGTTCACCTGCTTGTGCTAGGAATGATCCCATTGAACATGCTTGCCCCATTACCATAGTATGTACTGGCGACTTAATAAACTGCATTGTGTCGTAGATGCTCATACCTGAAGTAATAACACCGCCTGGTGAGTTGATATAAAAGTTAATTGGCTTTTCAGGATTTTGTGATTCTAAAAACAACAACTGTGCAACTACTACGTTAGCACTGCCGTCATCAACTTGACCATTTAACATTACAATACGATCTTTAAGAAGTCTGCTGTAAATGTCCCACGAACGTTCACCTTTTGCTTCTTGTTCAACCACCATAGGAATTAAAGGCATTATTTGACCTCCATCATAGGATCTGTTGATTGTGAATCGTGCCAGTCAGTTTGATCTTTATTAAATCTACGTGATGTTGTTTCTTTACGTAGCATACCATCTTTGATTCGATATGTAATTAGTTCTTGTTTAATAACACCTTCTGGATCAGTATTAAACGCACTTACTAATGGTCCATCATATTTACTATTCATTATCGGCCTTCCTTTACATTATAAGAGTCTGGTCCAGGAGTTGTAAACTCGTAACCAAATGCATTACCAACATATACTCTACCGTTGTATTTCATGTGTATTTTATTAGTAGCCATAAAAATATTCATTGAATCTTTAGGTCTAAAGTTATCAACTTCTGCTTCTGCTACTTTATCGTTATTAGTACAAGTAACTGTACATTTATTTTCAAATACTTCTTTCATTTTTTTCCTAGTAGTTTTAAATTTAAAACAAAGTTTTCTACCATTAGTTTAACACATATTGCTTTCAATGTCAAGTGGTTATTTTCCAATTCAGCAACATGCATAGCCATTAGGTTAAATGCTTCATCTTCGGATATGTTCAGTTGACCCCAATCAATAGGGTCAACTGTATCTGCTTCAAGAGCAAGTTCTTTTAGTATCTTCCAATCATCCAACGCCTAATTCCTCAACGTCTAATGGTGTAAAGTTGATTTGCTCAACACTAACACATTTGTATGGACCTGGAGGACAAGCATTAGTATGAATATGTCCGTGAACGTTTAAGATACCGTCTTTGAATCTGTGAGACTCATTAAGTGTTTGTTCATGCAACGGAGCATGACTTAAAACCATTCCGGGTAATTCACTCCATAACTTGATACTTTTAAAGAATGGTGCAAGAAACTTTGGATTATCGTGGTTACCTAATATCAAATGTTTCTTACCAGGTAACTTTGCAAAGTTTGCTTCTAACCAGTCAACTTTGTTTTCACCAAACAATACATCACCTAAGTGGATGATAGTATCTTCAGGTTTAACAACACTTACCCAGTTGTCCATCATGCACTCATTCATCTGCTCAACAGAGTCAAACTCTCTCACAGGCTTACCAATGTAATCCTTGAAAGTAAGAATGAGATCGTGGTTGAAGTGAGTATCACTTATTACGAAAGTTCTCGGCATGATGTCTACCCTTGTGTGTATTTAAATTATACTACTATTATACGATCGTTTTAATTAGAAGTCAACCTCTAATGTATCGTAGCATATTCGTTACTATCAGAAGTTACATCAATTCCAAATACTCGGTAACACATTTCTACAATGTTGGGTGGAACGTCTTCTTCTTCTTTACCTTCTGGTATGAATAAGCCTTTAAGGCTTCCGTCCGACGAAATAATTAATCCCCAGTCGTCGTCTTCTAAGGCATCTTCAAATTCAATTGATTGACTCATAGATCATCTCCCTGGTATGTATTGTAAATGTATTTATATTGATTAGACTTTGTAAACTTTAACGTAATTTAATTGTGTTTCATTAACATCAAACAGTCTATTCTTGACGTGTGCTTTTACTTTTGCTTTAAACTTTTTACGTTCACCAATAGGAATTTCAAACTTATTCCAAAACCCTATAAGATTGCCCATAACATCAGCAGTGTAAGCATAACGCTCATAGTGACCACTGTAGTGACTATCAATAATTTTACAAACACCTTCAACTGATTCACCTATACCTCCAATGTATAAACTTTCACGATACTCTGTTCGTATAGTTTTCTTAAGAGCGCCTTCTTTTAATTCTCTATTTACAAATTCTGGAATGAATGCAACTAAACCTAGTTGTTCAAAACGTACTGTATCTTGCGATGCAACATCAACAATATCACGCTGAAAATCTGAAAGGTTATCGCCGATAATACCAAACACATATCTACGAAAGTGTTTTTGTGCTTCGTCTACTTGTGCATATTCTTCGTCACTAGTATGAAATGGTTTGAAGTCGTCAGGACGAAACTCAGGACGGAATTGAAATTTTACTAAATCTTTATTACTAAACACTGTTGGGTTAGTAGGTTCACTGAAACGTGCAGTATCTTTGATGTAACCATTATTAATTTTATAAGCAGAGAATGCAACTGCTAGTGCATCTTGTATTTTATATGATAGATTTTTAGTTTCCATTTGTGCCTCGTTTGCCTAATTATGTATACATTATAACACTTATTGTTATAGATGTCAACTATAAAATATCGTCTGCTATACCAAGGTCAACCAATTGTTTGGCTGTGTAGTATTGATCACTAGGATTCTTAATAAATTTAGTATTAACTTCTGGAATAGTCATACCTGTTGCATCTCTTAAAATTTGCATACATCTTTGTTCACAGTTTTTATTTTCTTTCATCTGTGCTTTCATGTCGTGCATCTTAGCATCCATGTTATCACTGTGTTGATGATTCATTATACCTGTGTTCTTACCAATCCAACGATAACCTTTTGTACCACTTGCAAAGATCATAAACCCTGCACTCATCACAGCACCTACACCTACTGTGCTTATGTTGTGATAACTTATTTTCATAATATCAATAAGAGCAAACATTTCATAGAGATCTCCGCCTGTAGTGTTAATATAAAGTTCAAGTGTACGTTTGGGTTTTTTAACTAGATTAGCACTAAGTATCCATTTAATTGTTTCACCTACATTTTCACCTGTAAGTTCTCCATTCAGATAGTGTATATCGTTATCTAATAACGATCGTTCTACTGCTTCTGAACTGTTCCAATTATCGTATTTAGGCATAATTTATTATATACGTATTTATTATATCTGAGTCCATTTGTACTTACTTAAAGAGTTTGCTTCACAATACCGTACAAATAACCCTACTTCACGTCCGTGTGCTTCAATCTCCCACGGTAGATCCCAATAACTAATTTCTTTAGGATCGTAAGTTTTGCCCATCCATACATCTTTGACTGGACTTAACTCACCTCTAGCATACTGTTTTACATGTACCATTTCGTGTGCTACAGTTTCTAGCAATCCACGTAAAGGTTGTGTTTTATCAATTTCAAGTTCGAATGTTCTATTGTTGTCTGCTTCTAAACAATATCCCATTGCACCTGTAGGTTTACATAAGTTTACAGTGATATCTAATTTCATTCTTGGCATTAAAGTTTTAATGCAGAATTCAATCATGTTCGCTACATGCTTTTTTTGTGATTTAGAACCGCCGATAACTTCTACAAACATCATATGTACTCCTCAGTATATAATAATAGTATATACTAAAAACTAGTGTATGTCAACTGTTTTGGTTGTGTTAAATACGGTAAGTTACGCGACCTTTTGTAAGATCGTAAGGAGTAAGTTCACATCGAACCCTATCTCCAGCCACTATTCTTATCTTATTTTTACGCATTTTACCACCAGTGTAACATGTAATTACATGTCCGTTTTCAAGTTCAACTTTGAACATCTGGTTTGGTAAAATTTCGAGGATTTTACCTTCTGCTTCGATTATATCTTTATTACTCATTCGGTTGTGTTATGACTACCACGTTTTGATCATCTTCTTTTGCTTCATCAGGCTTAGTAATGATTATAGTACCTTTGTCGCCTACATCAAATTTTAACTTATCGCCAACTTTCCAACCTTGTGCTTCTAAAATTGCAGGTGGAATAACCATGTTAACATTTTTATTGTCGCCGGGTATGTCTTGAAAAATTTCTTCTGCTTTGTATTCAAATGTTTTTAATGCCATACTGTATTTACCTCCATTGAGGTCCTCTAACCCATCCAACTAGACTATGACGTGTTCCTTTAGTAACCGGCTGTACTCTATGCCATGTGTAACTTGGAAATAATATAGCATCGCCTTTTTTCAAATCTACTGTATGTATACGTTCAGGATTTGCAGGAGAGCCTGCTTCTAATTCAAACTCACCTCCTTCAAATTCATCATTAAGTAAAATTGTAAAACTAATTTTTCTAACGTCTTCCTCAACTTCACCAATCATGTGATCAACATGCCAATCGTATCGTTGTTCCTTTTCGCCTTTATATTGTGTAAACTGTAAAGGCTCAATAACATCATGTTCAAAGTTCCAGTCGGATTGTGTATTTGCCGCATGTACCATTTCGTAGATATACTGAAACAAGTTATTTGATTTTTCGTTAGAGTCGATCCAACTTACTTCACTATGACGTTCATTCATCGGATCCTTATCACTTGATGTTGCAGTTTCAACTTCTGGTGCTAACTCGTGTACCATGTCAATCCATTTTTGTTCAAACGGTTGTTGATTAAAATGCATAAAGGCTTGCTTACGTATCATTTATTTGTCCTTTGCTAATTTAGGGTGCGGTGTTTTGTCATTATAAATATCACCTGCTAGTGCTTGTATTTGTTCTACAAGTATAGTAACTTCGTCTACATTGTAAGGCTCACCTTTTGCTTTTTTATATTTTTGTCTGTGTGCCTGTATTGCTAAGGTATGCATTGCACTTACCTTGTCCATTAATTGTTGAATACTGTGTTGCATATTAAAACTCCATATCTGCCGCTACAATATAACGACTTTCATTTGATTGTAATACTCCAGGCCTATGCCATACCTTGCCTGGATAAATCATCCAATGTCCTGTTTTCCAAGTTGTTATCATTTGCCCATCTTTATCTACACCATTTGGTGCAAGTTCGGTACCTGCTGTTTCGTAACTAGTAACATCTTCAGGTAAATGTAAATAATAAACTCCACTAACTGTAGTAGTCTCAGTATTATGATTATGATGATGCCAAAGTTTATCTCTATCTTCTCCGGGCAAACATGTTTGAAACGCCCAAGACTGTACTTGCTTAATAGAAACTTCTTTTTGCAAATAAGAAAAACAAGACCATATAAAACTCATTTTAAGATTTATAAAGTCTGCTGTTGGTGTACCAAACACATTCCAATCAGTTTGATACTTAGGACTATTTTTCCAATAGCGACCTGCTTCGATGCCTGTATTAATTTCAAGCATCATACGTTCACGAGAACTTTGATCAATTAGTGTAGACCAATCATAGTACTCGTGAACATTAAAACTCATTAACAGGTTCCTAAATATTTACAACAGTTTTCAGGAGTAGTTTGTTCATACGGATCATCATCTTCGCCGTTATTATTAATACCTGGTTCTTGCCACCATTTCTCGATAGTACCATCATTGATGACTGCCATGTAACGCCAACTACGCATACCAAAGCCTAAATGGTTTTTACCAATTAACATTCCCATGTAACGTGTAAAGTTACCACTACCGTCTGGAAGTACTTTTACATTTTTAATGTTTTGTTGTTTAGCCCAAGCATTCATTACAAATGCATCGTTAACTGAAATACAATATACTTCGTCGATGTCCATATTACGAATTGTATCATAATTTTCTTCAAAGCCTGGTAATTGATATGTCGAACAAGTAGGTGTAAATGCTCCAGGCAAACTAAACAATACCACACGCTTACCTTTTAAAATTTCATCGCTTGTTACTTGTTCCCAGCGATATGGGTTAGGTCCTTCAATGCTCTCATCTCGGACTCTAGTTTGGAAAACCACACACGGCGGTTTAAATCCTGTAATCATAAATTTATTCTCCTTTAGTTATATACGATTATATACGATTATATACGATTAGTCAACTATTTTTTTGTTGGCACTTTTGATTTTGGTCTAGTAACTGCTATTGTAGCGCCTTTACGGGCTTTTTTATCCGCTTTTTCTTTAGCCATGGCATTATTTGCATTTTCATCATATGTTCGATCTTGTCGGCCACCTGGTAGATTGCCTGCAAATAGTGTTTCTGTTGTGGTCTTGTTATATCCCCAGCGATCTTGTGCGGCACCTGATTGTACCTTGGGTTTTTGAGGAACTCCTAGCAATCTTTTAAGATTTTTCTTTTCTCCACATTCAGGACAAGCATCCGGCTTTTCTTCATAACGAATAACTTCATCCCAGAGTTCATTACACTCTAGACAATGATATGGATAAATTGGCATATTTCCTCCTGTGAATTTATATGTGTATTTAATTGATAAATACGTATGGAGGGCTTAGAATGGACTTTTTAAATTTAGTTAGTGATGTTGGATTTCCGATTGCAGGGGCAATAGCATCTGGTATCTTTGTGTTCACTACTTTAAAGTTTATACTAAGCGGAGTTACTGGATCCGTAAAAAGTCTCAAGGGTATTATAATGGGACTTGATAATCGTGTTCAAACTATGAACAACGACCTAGTTAAAATTGATACACTTATGAGTTATGCTTTGAGTGTGAAGCCAAACGTTGATCGTATTGCCGCCAACGAAGGCAAAGACGATGCACGTAGAGACTAAGGAGAAGTAACATGATTTGGATGGACTATACTGTAGAAAGTGCAGGAAGTAATTTTACTGTTAAAGGTGACTGGCCTGGAGAAGTAATGGGTGTATGCAAAGACGGCACACCTAAAGAAAATTGGTTATATAAACCCGGAGATGTTTTTGTTGTAAACGAAAATGGGTGGTTAGTAAAAACAAACGAACTGGCTGTGTTAATGGCAAAGTACGAACAAGGAAAGTATACGAATGGATCTAGCGACAGCGATTAGTGAATACGGATTTCCTATCATTGCGGCAATGGGGCTCGGCTACTTTGTCTATTATGTGTGGAAATGGGTAACCACAGAAATCGATCCTGTCTTAGGCGATGCAAGCAAAACATTAATTGGTTTGATTGATCGTATTCGTATGTTAGATAATGATATGATACGTCTAACACAGAAATTAAATATGGTATTAGAGTTTAAAGAACAGTATGAAAAAATGACTGGACAAAAACTCGATTTAGATCTTGACACTATAGAAAAAGTGAAGAAGGAAATTCAAGATGTCAAAGTCACAAAGCGAAGAAAGTAAATGTGAAACGTGTGGCCATAAATGTCATTGTTATGAGCCAGATTGTAAGGAGTGTGTAAACGATGTGTGTGTCAGATGCACCTGCCCAAGTTCCAATAGAACATTACGTTAAAAAACTTAAAGAACACGAAGAAAAGGGATTAAGTTTTAACGAACGTATGGCTTATTGGGAAGAATATAAAAAATCACTTTCTACCAAGTAGTTTTGCTTTTAATTTATCAACATCACTATGTGTAGGAACACTCTGTAAAGAAAAATCTAATTGAGGTTCTTTACGTCCATCAGGTAGTTCACCTGCCATACTCATTTTCATTTCACGAATACGTCTTTTAAGATTAAGAACTTTGTTTTCTAAATCATCTGTATTATTTTGTTGTTGCAATGAATACTCCATTCCAATCTTTAGGTAAATCTTGTGTTTTCATATACTCACATCTTTCAATCCACATCTTATAATAACCTTCCATCTTGCCATCAAAGTGTCTCATTAGTTTTTCACAAATCCATATTGCTTCATCAAATTTTTGTGCTTGGTATGCTTCGTGCATGTCTTGATGCTGACGCTGTGCTGTGCGCCATGCAGGACGTCTTTGGTCCAACACTGTCCATATCCCAATGCCAACTGTTTTACCTTTAACTGCTAGGTCATCTATTTTCAAGTAGAAGAAGTCTGACTTAGTACGTTGATATGTCGCATCTCCAATAAGTAATACACATCCGTATTCCTTACATTTGCTTTCAATACGAGCGGCTGTACTGACTGAGTCTCCAAGGACATCGTAACTGTGTCTTTGTGTACTACCCATTTCGCCCAGATAACCAAGACCAGTATTAATGCCAGCCCCCATCCCAACGGGTGGCCTGCCTTCGCTAGTAATTTTTTCATTAAATATCTCCACTGCTTTTAACATATCTAATCCACACTGCACTGCTGTCTTAGGATGATTAGGATCATCAATAGGTGCATTGTGTACATGCATACTTGCATCGCCAATATATTTAATGACCATGCCGTCTGCATCTAGTATAGGTTGCGTAATTGCATCCATATAGCCATTCATAATTTTTGTTA
>Ga0181379_1001337_pt1 | contig 11627 bp, 20 predicted proteins | sample 2SPOviralmetaG_FD_130115 | JGI IMG/M metagenome (GOLD analysis project Ga0181379, IMG submission 130115) | Marine viral communities from the oligotrophic San Pedro Time Series (SPOT) site, San Pedro Channel, CA, USA - 2 SPOT_SRF_2009-07-10 | ecosystem: Environmental > Aquatic > Marine > Strait... | reverse complement strand
CGTTAGCCCTCGTAGGCTCAATAGAAGGGCTTGTTCCACCACATATAATACTAGAACTAGCATTAGGGGCAATAGCAAGCAGATGGGAATTGCGGTAGCCACTACCAGCCATGTCAGGAGCCTCCCCACGGTTTCTAGCCAAACGCCGGGAAGCCATCGTAGCTCTGTCTTTGATTGTTTTAAACGCTCTATTGTTAAAGCTGGCGGCGTACATTCCCGCAAAAGGGATTCCATTACGTTGAAGGTAACTATGAAAACCCATCGCTCCAAGACCAACCGCCCGTTCTCTATATGCTGAATAAGCGGCTTTTGCAAACCCTCTTTTATCCAAGTCCACATGATACTTAAACTCCTGCAAGTTATCGCATTGTTGTGATATGCCTACTGTCTGTATAGCATTATCAATAAAATGTTCTAAGGTATTGTCAAGCATTGTAATGAGATCATCAATGAATTGTTCATCGTCCTTCCACTCATCAAAATACTCTAGGTTAACACTAGATAAGCAGCACACTGCTGTACGCTCCTCACTGGTCGGTAGGGTAATCTCAGAGCATAGGTTACTCTGACGTACCTCTAAGCCTAGTTCCTTCTGTTCCTGCGGTAGAGCCTCATTACAGCGGTCTAGGTTAACGATATAGGGTTCACCTGTCTCTGCTCTTGTATGCACTAGCTGCCACCACAAGTCCCTAGCTGATAAAGTTTTTACTGCCTGCTTAGACTTAGGGTCAATCAAACGCCACTGACCATCACCTCTTACAGCTTCAAGGAACTCATCAGTAATGGAGATACCGTTGTGTAGGTTAAGACACTTACGATTAAGATCACCACCAGTAGTCTTACGCATGGCAATAAACTCTTCAACCTCTGGGTGGCTGATGTCCATGTACGCTGCATAAGATCCCCTACGGGTGATACCTTGATTGAAGGCCAGCATCTGACTATCAACTACGTGCATGAAAGGGATGCTACCAGTAGACTGACTGCCGTTAGCAGTAGAAACGCCGTTGCTTCTAACATCACCCCAATATCCACCCAAGCCTCCACCTCCACTTGCCAGCCATATGTTCTCATCATAATGATCAGATAGGCCGCGCCTTGAATCAGGAACATAATTAAGAAAACAGCTAATAGGGAGGCCACGTGTGGTTCCCCCGTTGCTAAGTATAGGAGTGCTAAAGCCGAACCAACTCTTACTTGCGTAGTTGTAAAGTCGCTGTGCAAGATCATAGTCAGTAAGTCCCTGATACGTTGCACCATAGACGGACGCTCTGGCGAAGGCTTCTTGGGCATGTGTCTCATCTCCCCAAAAGTAACGGTCTTTTAAAGTTTCTAAAGAAAAATTATTAAGGGTTTCTTCCCGATCATAATCAATCTGAATCCCTAAATAATCCTGTATGCCAATCTTTGATGTCATCCAAATCATCCTTCTCTGTTAATTGAGCTTGCCTGTAGCCCTTAGTTCTTGCTTTGTTTTGTTTCTTATTCTTTACTTTGTTTCTTTTATGAAACATTTCAGTCCTTTCTGCTTTCCTATCCCAACTTGTCACCCGGATGCTCCAACATGTAACGAATCAAACGCTCTTCATACCAACGCGCCTTACGCAAGTCTTCTATGGGCTTACCTTTGTAGCGACAACGCCAGTTATATTTAAGTGCGTTTCCTCGTAAATAACCAATGTATTCGTCGTGTGTCAGCATTCCTTTGATTGCGTCTATACACTCCATACCCCCGTTATTGTAATGTTCTGGTCTGTTAACATTATCAAACTTAGTGCTGTTATCAGGTATGTTTTCACCAAACACAGGGTGATGATTAGGTTCGTTGTCATCATAAACATGATTCCAAGTATCAGCTACAGGTGTTGCAGGTTTTTTTCTAAGTGCATTCCACTCTTCTGGTGTTGCGTCATCAATAGTCTTCATTGCATCTCCAAGTTAATCTTATCATTACGTTTCTTAAACTCTTCAGTATCTCTAGCAGACTTGTCAATCCAACTGTCAGGGATACTGTCCTCACTAAACCATCTGAATCCGTTAGCCTCTGCCCACTCCGCATGGGATCTTTTAGTACCGTCCTTACGGCGCTTGGCTCCGGGCATAGGTGCTGATGGGTTAGCAAACAAGAATACCAGTTCAGTGTTTTTAGGCAACACTTTTTTAACCCATATGTATTTATTGTATTCTTGGAAGTCCCAGAACCTTCCTTTAGATTCAAGAAGGATTTTTTTCTTGCCTACCTTTTTAACGAAATCAGGTTCGTACTTATGCTCAATGATATAAGAAACATAATCTGTATGATGTTCCCAATCTTTAAGGATTGATTCGTGTAACACCATCTCCCAGATAGAATCATATTTGTTACCGTCTTTCTTCACAAGCTTTGGGCGGGGTACTCTAGGCTTGCGCCAGCCGCTAGGTGATTTCTTTTTAGTACTCATCAACCACCTGATGGTTCTTTGCAAGAGTCTCTAAGTCAGACATAGTTATAGAAGCAAGTTCGTGACCACGCTTTACTAATTTTTTAAGTCCCTTACGAACCCATTTAGGGCTGTAAAAGCTTAAACGTATTTCCCTGTTGACAAAGAAGTAGTTAGTGTCGGGTAAATATTGGTGTAAGTTATTTACATTTAGTTTGTCGTGGTCGCTCTCAGGTACAAGAGTCTTTAACCATTCTAATAACAGGGCATCGGAGTGCCTTGAAATAGCTTTACAAGATCTAGAGTTCATCTATAATCTCCGTTACTCTGGGGGTGGATTTAACTTCAGTCAGGTACACGGGGCCTTTAGAGTACATGAAAGTTCTTAATCCTTCACCATCATTAGCATCCGCATAACAAGAAAACTTATGCTTGCAATAGAAACAATTCTTATTAAGTTTCATATTGCCTGACTTGCCTTCAGGTACAGGATCGTAGCACCTTTCAGGGGGTGTGTCAAGCGCAATAGACTCTTTTAAGTTATTTATTTTATTTTTTATATTTATCTTATCCAGTTCCTCTGGGATGTATAAGGCAAGCTCACCCGTTTCTTTATTGATTGCTAGGAAACCACCGCCGTCCGTACCTTCAGCGGCCTCATAACCACAAAGCTGGGCGATGTAACCAAAGGGATCATCTTCTGCTAGTGTACCATTAGAGAACTTTTGGAAGGCTCTTCCTGATGCGGTCTTAATATCTATGACTTCGCCATCTATCTTGCAATCCATGTGCCCTGTTATTCCTTCAACCGTCACCTCCTTCTGGGTTGAGTTAACCTCATGCCCGGATAGGGTAACCAGAAAAAGTAGTATCTCTTCCAGTAGGTGGCCGTACATAAACTTAATGAAGGTGGATGGTGTTATATCAGAAACAGATCCTTGACTTTTGTTTTCAAACCACAATTGTCTAGCGGGTTTACCTACATTAGACATCCGTAATGTGAACCCGTTGTTACGCTGCTTGGGATTTTTCCACTCATAGAATATATTTTTTATATTATCTCCAAGCTCTTCAATTGCTTCGTCAGGGAAATCAATACCCTCATTGTTACAAAGAGGCTCAAGAGTATTGTAAATATCTTGAACTAAAGTGTTTAGATTTTTAGAAGAGTTCAAGTTGTTCTCCAGCAGGAAATAGTTTATCAAGTTCAGTAACAGCTACATTAGATCCCATGTAGAACCACTCGCCTCTACGACCCCGACCTTCCACAGTCAAAGCCCCATGCGCTTTAGATTCGGCAGTACGCCTGTCTGCAACCTTATAAGATTTTACAAGTGAGTAGTTCCTATAGGGAGATCCAGTTTGGAATTGTTTTATTCTATCTTCGGCATCAATAGCCATCCCTACCTTAACCCATCCCGGAAAAGCTGGGTTGTGCATGATATAAATAAAACCACTCTTAACAGTTTCGTATCCTTTTAAAGAACTAAAGGCAGCGTCACCAAGAGTTTTATATCTTCCCGGCTTGTGTAACGGATGAAACTTTGAAATCTCTTTACCGTTTACCCACATCCTTCGCGCATCCCTAGCCTTAACAGTTTCAGGATTGTCTTTGTAGTAATATGGTTTATTTGTTTTAGGATTTATATTAGTCATCAGTTTTCTCCAGTACAAACCTAGTTATAAAATCAACAATTCCTTTAGAGCGGTAGTGTTTGTCTGGACGATGGCCCTTATAATAACGTGCCCACCTTCCAGTAGTATAATAGTAATAATAAGTTTTACTTTCGTGATAAACCCAAAGCATGTTTGCCCTTATTTCAATATGGTATTTGATATTTTTTAAGTCTAAATAATCTTTAACATATTCAAGCGACTGTTCGGTATCGTGCCTAAAAGATACGCTACCATCAGCATACTTACCGTTAAACTTATATTTATATTCTTTATCAGTGTGTCTCCGACCAGTTGCTTCCGACATTATATTCTCCGTCCAGTGGGCAATTTAAATTAAGTTCTATACCTGCTTGAATGATTGCTTCAACACCAAGGTTGCCTACAGTGTCAGCACTCATTTGTGCTGTCTCAACCTGCCATTCATCATGCACGTTAGCTACAAACTCAGCAGGTAGATCTTTTATTTTCTCATTGAAAATTACAAGGGCCTTCTTCATTACTATAGCACCAGCACTCTGAAGGAGGCTGTTCAGTGCAGCGTGTTTAGATCTGATGAATATCTTACGTCCATCTAAACCTTTTAAGTATCCCTTTGCTGCTGCTCTTTCAACTTTATCTGTAAGAGTTCTGAATGATGGAAGATTATCGAAGAAAGATTTTCTAAGTCTGCCACCAAGCTTCGCACCTCCGCCAGCCACACTTCCAAGCTTCTCATTTCCTGCTCCGTATAAGAGGGCATAGATGAAAGTCTTAGCCTGACTTCTTGATTCAAGTCCCGCAGATCTTTGATTAGCTGTGTGGACATCTCCGTTAACGATTTCATTAGTATAATCCTCATCATTAAGATAGTGTGCAAGCATTCTCAACTCAAGACCGCTGGCATCAATACCAACTAGCTTGTGTTGTTTAGGTACAGTCCAGCAAGATCTACAGTCTGCTCCGTATGGTGAGTTACTGCTTGGAACCTGTGCCAAGTTAGGACTGTTATGAGTCATGCGTCCTGTAATAGTACCGTTACTGTTTACAAAACCTTTTACTCTGTTGTTGTTATCGGCGCTCTTTAGCCATGATTCAACTTGAGCAACCCTTTTCTGATACATAAGATAGTCAGCAATAAGCTTGGCTTCAGGTATGTCTTTTACTTTTGAAAGTATCTTTTCATCTACTTGAGGTTGTCCAGTAGGTGTAAATACTTTTGGCTTCCAACCAAACTGAATAAGGTATTCACCTATCTGTTTGCGTGAGCCTAAGTTAAAGTCTGTTACCTGAACCCTTGCAACTTTACTGCTGGTTTTCAAAGCTTCAAATTCATCTTCAGTAAGTCTTGTGTTCTTACCGAAGTTTGTAGTGGCTGACTTAGATAATGTACCATCTTTCTTGTACTGTGGATACAACCACATTGTTTCTTCTTTAGGCTTAAACCTTTCATGTACCGTAGTTACTACATCATCCATCTTACTTGATATTTCAGATAGTAATGAAGAAGCTTTATCGACATCAAGAAGGAAACCTTTATCACGTTGGGCACAAATTATTTTGTAAGTCTCCATCTCAATGTTCACACATTCAGGAGAGAACCCTTTGCTTTCTTTCTTTAAAGCATCAAAGACTTCTTTGTTCAACCGTACATCTTGAATACAGTAGTCCATCATCTCTTGGCTGAAGCTATCGTAATCTTCAAACTCAATCTTAGGACAACCTAGAGCATAGCCCCATCTCTCAAGTCCATGATTACCCTCACGCACTGGATTAAATAATCTTGATAATACAAGTGTATCCACAAGAGTCTTATCAGTGAGGTCAACCCTAGCTAGGTTCTTAAGTACAGGCACATCAAAGCCTATGATGTTATGGCCCACCAACTTGTCAGCAGAGGATAAAAGTTTATACCCTTCTTCAAGATCACTGGGGCCGTACTTGTACTCTTCACCTGTATCAATATCTATTGCACATATACACCATATTTTAGTTGCGGGAATCGGATCAGTTTCAATATCAAAAACTAATTGTTTCAAAGTTCTATTTCCTCACCTGTTTCTTCTTCTACAAAGATTTCATTGAGTCTACCAGTATCCTTATCATAAAGCAAGTGTCCTGCCAAACCAACTTCTCCAGTATAGCGAGACTTCAAGATACGCATACGAGTAGTCGAAGCTTCAATGGGATCATCAGATTGTTGGTTACGCTCAAGTGCAATCACGCAGTCTGATATTTGACCAATACCATTGGAGCCTCTGAGGTGTGACAAAGATACTTCAACACCATTCTCATGGCCCTTGTTACCATCGACACGGCGTAGGTGGGATACAAGCATCATGCCTACACCAGTTTCCTCAACTAAGGATCGAAGTCTAGTCATGATATTGTCAATGGCCCTACGCTCATCACCCTCACCCATAGCAGAAGTCATCATACCTAAGTGATCTATTACAACCCACTTACAGTCCAGACCAATAATCATGTAGCGTAGCTTAGAAAACAATTCTTCTACATCCTGCACTCCAAGGTGTGAATGTACAATTAAGCGGTGAGCGTTTTCCTTGTCGTGTAGTTTATCAAAGTATCCTGATAGTTCCCCAGCAGGTAGCTCATCCCTAATTTGTTTTATGTACAAACGCTTGTTTGCCTCAATAGAAAGTAGGCCATACACTGTACGCTTCCAGTTCTCCTCAAGGGCAAGGATACCTACATTATCATTGGTTGTCTTCAGTAGCCAATGCTCAAGCTCTCTGGTTACACTAGATTTACCTAAGCCTGAACCGCCTGTCCAAGTGACCAACTCACCTTGACGAATACCAAATAGTTTTTCATTCAAGCCAACCCAAGGATATGGGATAGATTCTTTCTCATCATTCTGAAAGAACTCTTCCTTCATCTCAGTGATGTCAAGGACACCGGCAGGTGTATAAGTCTTAGCTGCCCACCAAGCAGCCATGAAAGCAGCGCCACGATTGTTGCGAAGCATATCATTAGGATCTTTGAACTCGTCAGGTAGGTGGACTACTTTACTTTTGCCCGGCTTGAATAGCCTTGCGACCTTCTGCGCTGCGTCTTTACCTGCCTTGTCATTATCAAAACAAATAACTACATTGTCGAAGGACTCCAGAAACTCTAGGTTTTCTTTGACATCTTTAACGCCACCGCCAGCACCATTCTTAACAGATACTACGGGCCACTTGGAACCCATCATTTCGTATGTAGCCATAGCGTCACACTCGCCTTCTGTAATAGTAATAAACTTACCACCAGTCTGGCATATCTGTTGACCGAAAAGCATTGTACCTTTGGGAGAACCTCGCCATGAGAAGTCCTTGGCAGTACAGTCCCTAACCTTGGTGCCAACTATTTCATTGGCAATGTAGTAAGGGTACATATGAGAATGGATTGAACCATCAGATTTTGTTGTAGTTTTAACTCCAAACTTCTTAGCAGTCTCAAGAGAGATGCCGCGATCTGTCAATGCGGTAAATGAACCTTCGTTATTGTTCATTGAATTGTTTTTGTAAGTCTTAAAATCTTCCACGTTTTCCTCTGGATTAGCGTAGTTAGGTATCCGTTCATAGCAACTGAAGCAATAAGCAGAACCGTCTGCATTAATACTAGCAGCATCACTACTGTCACATAAAGGACAAGGCTGATGAAACTTTACAAATGCCATTAATTATCTCCACATAAAAAGAAGGGGCCTTTTACAGCCCCTTTAACTTAGTCCATACCTTCAAGCTCTTCCTGCTCAGGTTCGGTGAGTACCTCCGCTAACTCTTTAGATAAGGTTATCTCTGCGGCCTGAAGCACAGCCAATCTAGACTGTAACCCCGAAGCCTCTTCACGGACTGTGCGAATGAGTCCGACAAGAGATTGTCCACGATCAGAAAGATCGGAAACATTATACTCCTTATCCTCGAAGCTCACAGTATTTTCAACTTCTTCGCTCATAGTTCTAAGTTCTCCTCTTCATCATCTTCAATATCAAACTCGCCACCATCGACTGAATAACTTACAAGATCAATAACCTGCATTGCTTGAAAGTCCAGTCCACGATAGACGGTTCCACTACGGTTAACTTCCCAAGGCTTGTATTGTACTTTAACCTTTGAGCCGTTACCAACCTTGCAATCCATAGGATTCTTTTGTCGGTCAAGCAACTTAGGTGCTGATCGTACCATACCATTAGGGCCGTTGACCTTCCGCTTGATTACGACAGTCGGGCCTTCTTCCTTATCTACCACCTTGATTCCCTGCGCTCTCATCTCGTCAGCTTTATCAGCAGTGACTACAAGATTCACAGTATAGCAAGGCTCGTAAGTAGTATTAGGGGAAGTGACACTAGCCCAATAAGCGATGCCTTCAATAACCATATTTAGTACTCCGTTGTTTTTGGTTTGCGAACTTTAGCACGATCCGAAAGGTGTGTCAAGCGTAATCGCTTTCCCACCGTAAAGATCTTTTCTTTTTACCTCTACCTGCATGGCACCTAGCAGCGTACCAATAAAGTTTATTTAATTCCTCCTTTAAGTTTCTAATAGTTAAACTAACTTTACCTCTACCAAACATTGGTGTCACTGTACACTTCTTACTTCCAACTTTAATTGTACACATACGCCAGCCGTCAAGGTAATACCAAGTTTTGAACTCGTCGCTACGCTTGGGGTTCAATAAAAAACTTTTAAGTTTTAAAATATCTTCTACCATTCACCCAGCCTCTCAATGTATTCAGAAAATAAAATAGAAAGATCACCGTCTTTAATTTTCCAGCAACCTACTTCAGAGCAGCGTTCCTCTACAAAAGAAATAAAACGATGTTTAATTCTATCTGAGGGTGGACTAGCCCCGATACGCAGTGCAAATAACTGGCACCACCAGTCATCTATTTCACTACAGAATTCTTCTCTGGGATCAGTAGCACTCATTCAAAGCCTCCAATTGTATTCTTAAATAAACCCTAGCAAAATTGACTGTGAACTCTTCACCGTGTTCCAACATTAAATGCTGCGCATGAGCTTTCATTTCATCACTAGGTTCTTCAAAGCCACAGTAAGCACTGGAATAGTACAGTATATGGTTACACATATCAATTACATTTTGCATTATCTACACCCTGATCTTCTTACGATGCCTGCCACCAAGCGTTGAGACTTACCCACTTTAACAGCGATTTCATTAAAGTCAAGCCCACTTCGATACAGTTTTATGGACTCAACTATATGAGGTGCAGGAGTTAAGACTGCTCCAGCAGGCCAGTTCCTTTCGGGAAACATTTTATTTAGAGCACCATGCTGGCACTTAATAGCTTTGTAAAATAAATTATCCATACTTAACTCCCATCCAGCGCATGTCAATAACCCTTGGTTTATAATTAAAATAATATTCAGTGTAGCCATCCAGTGAAGTCTCACGCTTGCACTCATCAGGCATACACTGTGGTGGATCAGCCCACTCAAGATCTGGCACAGCTTCAGGAGGATTCTTGAGAGCTTCAGCGCACTTAGTTATAGTCATATGTACTTTGTCATAACGCTCAGTATATTCCTCACCCAAGGCTATCATGTGATCCCAGAGCCACTGATAATGTTTCTTGTTAGTACGAGTCCATACCGTACTGGGGTGATTCTTATGAGCCAGCTTGTAAGGTACATTACCATCACCCTCAACGTGATGAGCGGCGCAAAGCATTTGTGCAGATTCTAAAATCATTTTAACTACATGCTTATCGCACTGCATTTGTGCAGCCTTTACAGGACAGGGATCTATATAAAATATATTCATGCAGTTTCCTTATTCCAAAGAAGATCATTGTGCAAACCCATCAAAGCAGTCCTAGCATCAATAAGTCTACTGTGTTGAGGACTTACATGTCTATGAGATTCAGTAAGTTTTATTTCGTTATCTAGAGTTTTTACACGCTCAAGTAGTACGTCTCTAACCTCAGAAGAAACAAGCTCACGCAAGTTACTTTTAAACTGCTCCCTTTTACCATTAAGTATGATAGCCTCACGACTCTCAGAGTAAATTAAAAAGTGATCTACAAACAAATCTATTTTATCCAACAGTCACAACCTCCAACTCAGTTTCAATCCAAACCTTAGCGCCACACGGCAATGGGTTATCAGGGCAGTAGTAGACACTTACCAATGGCTTACCTTCAGAGTCTACAACAGCAGCATGATTAGCTTTTCTATTTTGTTTGTAGTCCTTGACAGTAATCACTGGTAACTCAGCACCTTTGGCGTTAGCCTTAATGTTATGTTGATTAACATGGATTCTAGTTTTCATTATAAATCCTTTTTAGTTTTAAAAGACTCCCCAGTTCTCCTATACCAGTACAGATAAGGAATAATTTTTTAGTGAACATTACCTACCTCTTTATAAAAAGACTTGAAAATTTGTTGGATGAATAACATCTCATCAAGTTTAAGATCACACCAAGAGCAGTCAATTAATTCTAATCGCAAGCCATCCTCATCAAAAGCCTCACTTCCGCTAGAGAATAAAGCACAGCCCATATCACCATCAAAATATAAAACAAACAATGAGTTTCCTACGACACTTGTATGCACACTAGGTTCATCCACATCACACAAAAACCCATTGAAACTTTGACGATCAAAACCAAATAAATTTCCTATTCTTTCATCCATCTCAATCTTCCATTACCCGGAGTTATATTAAGTGAGCAGTTTTTCACCATGCTCAGGGTGTCAGGAGAGCCTATGCCGCTAGTGGGAACTTTGTAATTACTTGTTGAACCTTCTCAGATTTCTTGACTTGAGCAACTGGAATGTCAATCGTATTCTTACGAGTACCTACATGATGGCTTGACCAATCAGTCAAAGCATTGTAAACAGCCCAGTAAGTTTCACCCATTGCTCGCTTGTATCGCTCATTGTACTGAGTCCAAGCATACATCAAAGAAGAATTATTGTACGCTGTTGGCATAGTCATAATTGAATAAGTATCCTCACCCTCTTTTAGTTTACCAAGTGCAAACTTAGAGCCTGTCGCCTCTGCAATGTAACTGAAGGCTTCCTTGCGACCTACTGGTATTTTAGACCACTCAGCCCAGATCTCATTCTGAGTATCAAGGACATCCATTATCTTATTCATTTGACTAGCGCCATGATCTACACTGAGCTTGTTAGTGTGTCGAGCCTTGTAGATTCCAGCGGTCTGCCCAAGGAATACTTGATGATTAGTACAAGCATTCTGCATGGCACCGACAGTAGCTTGATAAGGCCACACTGAATTGAATGAATTGATATGTAACATCTCACGAATCGCAGTGTCGCCATCAGGAGTTACAATCTCATGGTTGGGTAGTTGATGTCTAATAAAACAAACTGCACCACCATCACCGACTTGGATGTTTTCCTTGATGCCGTTGAGATTTAGATTACTACGCTCCAATACATTACGAGCGGTGTCAATCATTTGGGTGTGTGATACTGGCTTGTATCGTTCACCGTGGATCGCCAGCGCATCGCCGGTATCTTCGCGGTAATATACATGCTTACCTTCAAGTTTGTTTATATT
>Ga0181379_1001336_pt1 | contig 11633 bp, 16 predicted proteins | sample 2SPOviralmetaG_FD_130115 | JGI IMG/M metagenome (GOLD analysis project Ga0181379, IMG submission 130115) | Marine viral communities from the oligotrophic San Pedro Time Series (SPOT) site, San Pedro Channel, CA, USA - 2 SPOT_SRF_2009-07-10 | ecosystem: Environmental > Aquatic > Marine > Strait... | reverse complement strand
TAGCCACAGCAGAAATTCAAGACGATGCAGTAACAACAGCTAAAGTAGTAAACGATGCAATTACTTTAGCAAAAATGGCTCCAGGGACAGATGGTAATATTATTTCTTATGACGCAAGCGGAAACCCAGTTGCAGTTGCCACAGGGAGTGCGGGACAGGTTTTAACAAGTGGGGGTGCGGGAGCAGAACCATCTTTTCAAACACCTACAGTAGGAGATATTACTGCTGTTACAGCAGGTACTAATTTATCAGGTGGAGGTACATCAGGTGATGTCACATTAAATTTAGCTGACGCTTCTACGTCCGCTAAAGGAGCTGCTTCATTTAGCTCAGACAACTTTGCAGCTAGCTCTGGTGCAATAACGATTAAAGATTCGGGAGTAGCCACAGCAGAAATTCAAGACAATGCAATTACGTTAGCTAAAATGGCTTCAGGTACTGATGGAAATATTATAAGTTATGATGCAAATGGAGACCCAGTTGCAGTTGCAACAGGTAATGATGGACAGGTTTTAACTTCAGCAGGAGCTGGAGCACCTCCAGCATTTGAAACTCTTTCAGTAGCTATTTCTTCTACTGCTAATGGATCAAATAATAGAATAGCAACTTACTCAGCTGCAGATGCCTTAAATGGTGAAGCTAACCTTACTTTTGATGGTTCTACTTTGGCAGTAACAGGAGCCATAACTACTACAGGAAATATTACTACTGATCACGTTTTACCTACAGCAAACGATACTTTTGATTTAGGTGCAGATGGTAATGTTTGGAGAAACGTATATACTGGTGACTTACATTTAACTAATGAAGCAAAAGAAGAAGGTAACGCTGTTGATGGTACAAAAGGTAATTGGACTATTCAAGAGGGTGAAGAACATTTATATATTTTAAATAATAAGTCAGGTAAAAAATTTAGATTTAAACTAGAAGAGATGTAATTCCATGGCTTTTGGTAATACCGCATATTCTGAAGCGGCTTTTTCATCAGAAGATAATAACGCTATAGCCTACCCACAGGGTATACAACTTACAGGATCTCTTGGAGATTCTGGAACTGAGGGAGATAACAATGTTGTTGTAACAGGTATCCAAGCATCAATTACAAATGGAGGTGCTGTTGCAGGTTCTTCTGTATTAGTTAATTTAACCGGTTCTCAATTAACAACATCTATTGGTGAAGAAGGTATAAATATAGGTGTTCCTATTACAGGAATTGAATTAAATATTTCTAATAAAACTTTTACTCAAGATACTTTAACTGCTTTTGGAGAATCTCCTTTTGCAACATTAAGTCCAAGTCTTTTTGAAATACCAAGTGTTGAAGTTGAAACAACAACAGGTGGTGAAATCCATAGTTTTGTATTACAAGCTAATTTAGGAACTTTTTCAGTCTCAGCAGACGGCAATGTTTCAGTAGTAGTTACTGAGCATACATTGAACACATCTATTGAAGATGTAAGTGTAACAGGTATAGCAAACGTTCCAGTTACTGGTTCTCAAATGACCATGACATTAGGAGATGAATCTGCCTTTACTGATTTTACAGCTGAAGTCACTGGTCAACAATTAACAATGTCTATGGGAGAAGAAACTCCTGTGGCAAATGCCGATGTTTCAGTTTCAGGTATTCAATTAACAAATTCTATCGGAACTGTAACACAAGTGACTCAATATGATGTCACTGGCATTCAAATGGCTACATCTATAGGTTCGGTTACTACAACAGGGCACGCTAACATAGATGTTACTGGAATACTATTACAATCAAATACTGGAAATCCAAATATAACAGCATGGGCTGAAATAGATCCAGGGGTATCTAACGTTTGGACAGACGTTGATTTAGCAGCTTAAAGGGGATATAATACAAAACATGGCATCAAGTTACTCAACAGATCTAAAACTAGAACTAATGGTTACTGGCGAAAACGCTGGTACATGGGGAGACAATACAAACAATAACTTAAATTTATTGCAACAAGCTATTGCAGGTTTTGAAGTTATATCTATTGCAGGTGGGGTACAAACAACAAACCTTGTAATGTCTGACGCAACTATCTCAAATGCAAGAAACGCAGTTATAAAATTTACAGGAACAATTACTGGAAATCAAACTGTTACTATTCCAAACGGAATTGAAAAAATATATTTATTAGAAAATGGAACTACAGGTGCTCACACAGTTGAGTTTAAAACTGTTTCAGGTACGGGTGTAACTTTTTCTGCTACAGATAAGGGTGTAAAAATTTTATATAGTAATGGAACAAACATTATTGATGTAAACGCTAATTTAGGCACTGTCGGTGCTATTACTTCGGGTGCTATTACGGCTTCGGGTAATATAGAGCCTGGTACTAATGACGCTTTTGATTTAGGTGCTTCTGGAAACGTATGGAGAAACATTTATACTGGAGATTTACACTTAAATAATGAGCATAAAGAAAAAGGCAATATAGTTGACGGTTCTAAAGGTAGCTGGACTTTACAGGAAGGCTCCGACAATATATACTTAATTAATAATAAATCTAATGAAAAATTTAGATTAAAACTAGAAAAAATTTAAGGAGATATTATGGGTATTATTTCAAATGGAAATACAGTCATAGATAACGGTGATATCGAAGATAACGAAGTCGATACCGCACAAATAAATAATGATGCTGTAACTGCAGACAAACTTGCAAACACTGCCGTTACTCCAGGATCTTATACTTCGTCATCTATTACCGTAGATGCTCAAGGAAGACTAACAGCTGCATCTTCAGGTTCTTCTGGAGGGGGAGCATTAAGTTTTAAAATATTAGCAAACGGTCCAGCATCTGGAAACACACCAGGTAATCCTGGTTCAAACGCTTTTGCTTGTTACGCATTTTCTGGCGGGGGCGGAGGCGGAGGTGGAGCCGGTTCATTTAATAGAAACGGTGGATCTGGAGGAACTGGAGCCTTTGGATACTACGAAGGTAATTTAACTGGTGGTTCAGCAGTCGCTTACGCTATTGGTGGTGGAGGTTCTGCCGGAGGGAGTGGTCATCACGGTGGTTCGCCAGGAGGAGCTGGAGGAGCTACTAGCATAACTGGTAAGTTTACAGTAAACGGTTCAGCCGGTGGAAACGGAGGACCTAGTGGAGGAAATGGAAACACTGGTTCAGGTGGAAGTGCCCCAGGTGCAACAGGAAACTTTCCTAAAAATTTCTTTTTTGATGCTAGTGGTTTTGCAAATGGTGGTTCAGGTGGAAAAAGAGATGTTCCGTCAAATGCAGGTGGTGGTGGTTTCTTACTTTATTATGAAAACGATTTAGGAGCGTAAGGATTTTAACTATGGCATATTTTATACTTAACCCAAACGAAACAGATTATACAAATATTTACAGAATAGCTGCAAATGATGCAGATAAAGATAATCTTAATTTAGATGCAGAAAATATTACTGTAGATGTAAGTGATTCAGATTTTAATTCTTTAAGAAATAACATGAAAGTTATCTCATCATGGAATGGCACTAACTATACTTTTGTAGATGCATTACCTACAGAAGATGATCCAAATAATCCACCAGATAACCCTGGTGGTGAAAGTCCTGCTTTCTTTTCTGCTGCAGATCAAGTAAGTGCCCATATAAATGATGTTGTGGAAATTTGTAATGCTTTTATCAACGAAGCAAATAATGCAAGCAACCCTTTATTTAGTTCAATTGAATCTTACAAAAATTATCTAACAGGTTTTGATACTTCTACATTAAGTTTTCCTATGACAGTTACTTGGGAAAAATATTGTGAAGATAACGGTATAAGTTATTTTCACCCTTTACAGATACCTTAATTTGATTATATTGTAGCAACCATGCTACAAAATATAATTGAATTTAAAGCTAATCATCAATACGTAGATTTAAAAGAAGATCTTCCAAAACCAATTAAATTAAATATTCCTGAGTGGTATAAAAAATTACAACACTCAGCAGAAAAACTAACTATAAAAGGTTGTGTACCTGTCATGGATAGTTTGACTACTGGCTATGTTTTGAGTCTTCCACAAGATATAATACTAAAAAATAATGTTTTAGAAGATAATAAAATTATTAGTCGTATGATTCCCTCTGTACAAGATACATTAAAAACAATAGATTTAAATATAAATGTTGAAGATGTTGATCAAACACATAACCGAGGACAGGTTGAAGGATCTCCTATTAATAAAAAAAATTTACAATTTCCTATACAGAAACTTCTTAACCCTTGGACTATAAAAACACCTCCTGGATATTCTTGCTTATTTGTACCACCTTTAAATAATGAAGATGATAGATTTTCTATTATACCAGCTATTGTAAATACCGATACATTTTCTTTACCAATAAATTTTCCGTTTATAATGAATGGAGATAAATATCCAGTACTTGATACAACTTTAAAAAGAGGTACACCCTATGTTCAAATAATACCATTTAAAAGAGATAATTGGAAAATGAAAATTACAGGTACAAAAAGAACAGAATCTAATAAACATGAGGTAACTTTTTTAAAACATAGCCTCGATATAATTCATAGATATAGAACTAAATGGTGGAACAAAAGTAGTTTTTTTTAATGGAAAAAATTAGAGATTATATATTAACAATAGAAAACGCAATGCCTTATAATCAATTAGAGGTTTTAAAGGAAGTTTGTGAATCAAATCATTTAGGAAACGAACCTGGTGTAGTTGGTTTGGATAGAAGATTAGATCCAACGATTAGAAAAACAAGAGTAAGATATCTTTTTAATACAGGAGAAGATTGTAAAAGTATGACAATGGCTTATTGGGCTAACTACTTAATGAAGTTATTTACTCATTACAAAAAACAATACTGTAACGCATATAAAATTAATTACAGTGATATTAATGTAAGTGAGTTACAGTTGTTAACTTATGGTAAAGGTAGCTTTTACAAAACACATGTAGATCATTTTAGAAATAGTCCTAGAACTTTAAGTTTTATTTTTTTAGTTAATGATAATTATGAGGGTGGAGAATTGTATTTTAAACTAATAAACGAAACAATAAAAATTCCAGTTAAGCAAGGTTCACTTGTTATATGGCCAAGTAGTTTTCAATACCCACATGGAGTTCTCCCTGTCACAAAAGGCGAAAGGTATGCGGTAGTATCATGGGCATTATAGGTAAAGATTTTAAGTATAAAAAAATAGATAATATTCTAAATGAAAATTTAGTTAATTTTTTTAGAGAGTATTGTAAATTTAAACATCAGTTCGATAATAAAATGCATTTATTTAATGATGATAAAATTACTGCTGGTGATAGTCAGCACTATGGTGATTTTGCAACTGAATCTTTATTAATAATGCTTCAGCCAGAAATAGAAAAAATAGTAGGTAAAAAATTATTACCTACGTATTCTTTTTGGAGAATGTATACATATGGTGGTTATTTAAAAAAACATACTGATAGAGAGGCATGTGAGATAAGTGTTACATTGAACATAATGGGAGATACTGATTGGCCTATTTATATTGAAGATAATGAAGTACATTTAAAACCTGGTGATGGTGTAGTTTATTTAGGTTGTGAACTTAATCATGAAAGAAAAAAACTTAAAGGAGATTATCAAGCACAAATATTTTTACATTATGTAGAAGAAGATGGTAAAAATGCATGTTATAAATTTGATCAAAGACCAGCTTTAGGAGCCCCAAAATGAAATTTGTAAAAAAGCAGAATGGAAATGTAGATATTGAATTTAGCGATGAAGAGGTAAAAATATTTTCTGAAACCCAAAAACTTACATTAACACCTATAGCAGTAAGACATTTTGAAAATAATCTAATGAAAGTAATTGCAGATATGCATGCTAGTCTTCCAGAAAATTTAAAAAATGTACAGTCAGAAAATGATGTAGATACTGAAGTAGCAGCTGAATGATTACCTCTCAAAATAATTTTTTAGATAATGATAACTTTTGGACAATTCACGCTGCTGTTTATAGTAAGGAAATACCTTGGTTTAGAGAAGGTAATTTATTTACACATATCTTAGTCAAAAACAGTAAGATTAATAGTTCTTTTGCAAATTTATTAGGTGCTTTCAAAGAAGAAATTCAAGATCCTATAACGGAGGCTTGTTTATTTCTAGTACCAAAAACAGGAAAAGAAAATGCTATAGAACATAATTTAAATCAAAAAACCCTAATATATACATTAGATACCTCTAATGGCCATAAGCTGATAAGTTCTATTCAAGAAATAGAAACAAAACAAAACAGTGCGATTATAATAGACCACCCGACTTCTGTAATTCAAAAAAGACAATCAGATAAGGATTATATGGGTATCTTCTACGTATCATTTAAAAATAAATAGTATTATGGTATAATATGCCATGCCTTTAACAAACGTACAAATAGCACCAGGATTTAACAAACAGGTAACAGAAACAGGCGCAGAAGGTCAATGGACTGATGGCGACTTTGTAAGGTTTAGATATGGATTACCTGAAAAAATAGGTGGTTGGGAACAACTTGTTAATGCATCTTTAGTAGGTGCAGCAAGAGAACAGTTTGTATGGGCTGATTTAAATGGAAGAAGATACGCAGCTATAGGCACAAACAAAGTTTTAATAGTTTATTATGAAGGTGCTTTTTATGATATAACACCTTTAGACACTGCAATAACTGGATGCACGTTTGATACTGTAAATACTTCAGCTACAGTCACGGTGAACAAAGCAGCACATACATTGCAACCTGGAGATTTATTTACATTTACTTCTGTGACTCCTCCGGTAGGAGCAGGATACACTGATGCAAATTTTGAAACAAATGCTTTTCAAGTAGTCACTGTTCCAAACAGTGATACATTTACAATTACAATGGCAAGTGCAGCAGGAACTACGGTTAGTGGAAGTGGAGCCGCAACAATTAATCCTTATATAAGTGCAGGTGCTTTAGGTTTTACTTATGGCTTTGGTTTTGGCACAGGACTTTGGGGTGGAGGACAACAATTATTTGGGACTCTTAACGGAGCTTTATTGGATGACACCGCAGGTACTGGAGGATCTGGAACTTCTATTACACTTGCATCAACAACTGGATTTCCAACAACAGGTACTATAAAGATTGGCACAGAATTTATTTCTTACACAGGAGTATCTACAAATGATCTAACAGGAATTACTAGAGGAGTTGCAGGCACAAGATCAGCACATGCCTCTGGGACTGGTCTTGAGTATTATACAGCATGGGGACAAGCATCTTTATCTTCTACTCTTACAATAGATCCTGCATCATGGTCTTTGGATAATTTTGGACAAAACTTAATTGCAACTATTAAAAATGGTAAAACATTTCAGTGGAGTCCAATTAGTTCAAATTCAAATGCTTTGACGACAAGAGCAACTGTTGTTAGTGGAGCACCAACAGCATCTGTTATGTCACTTGTATCAGATAGGGATAGACATTTATTAATGTTAGGAACTGAAACAACAGTCGGTAGTGCTGGTACACAAGATAAAATGTTTATTAGATTTTCTGATCAAGAGAATATAAGTGAATACCAACCTACATCAGTTAATACTGCAGGTACTTTTAGATTAGACTCAGGAACAAAGATTGTTGGAGCTGCTAAAGGAAAAGATTACACTTTAGTTTTAACAGATAATTCTGCTTATGTAATTCAATTTGTAGGACCACCTTTTACTTTCTCAATAAGACAGGTGGGTTCAAACTGTGGAGCAATTGGACAACACTCTATAAAGTATGTTAATGGTGCTGTTTATTGGATGGGTGAATCTGGTGGATTCTTTGTTTATGATGGTACGGTTAAATCATTACCTTGTTTAGTAGAGGATTTTGTATTTACTAATAAAGGAGATAATCTTGGAGTTAATTATCAAAACGGTGAATCAGTATATGTAGGTTTAAATCACTTATACGAAGAACTTACTTGGTTTTATCCAAAATCTGGTTCATCATTTAATGACAGATGTGTAACCTATAATTATCAAAGTGGAACTTGGACAACAGGTTCATTAGCTAGGACTACATGGGTAGATGCTAACTTGTATGATGTACCTTACGCTACTGAATTTACATCTACAGGATTACCTACGTTTCCTTTAATTCAAGGAGTAACAAATTTAAACGGAAGTACTATTTACTATGCTCACGAAGTTGGAACAGACGAGGTAGATACACAAGGAAATAAAATAGCTATACCCGCTTTTATAGAATCAGGTGATTTTAATTTAGGTGATGGTGAGTTTCTTATGAGCATGAGAAGGTTTATTCCAGATTTTAAATTACTAACAGGTGACTGCCAAGTAACTTTAAATTTAAGAAATTATTCTACTAACGCTTCTTCTTCATCTCCTTTAGGACCCTTTACGGTCACAAGCACAACAGATAAAGTAGACACAAGAGCTAGAGCTAGAGCAGCAAGTCTTAAAATAGCAAATACCTCTACTGATCAAAATTGGAGATATGGTACTTTTAGAGCTGACATACAACAAGACGGAATGAGATAATGGCAAGAGTAGATATCATAATTCCAGAACCCGCACCTGTTTATACAGAAGAAAACCAAAGACAAATGACTCAGTCTTTACGAACGATGCAAGATAAGTTAAACACTTCTTATCAACAAGAATTAAAAAATGAACAAGATACTTTTACTTACTTTTTATCATGACAATTAGATACAAAAACCAAGGCATAAATTTAACTACTACTGATACGACTAGTGTCTTTACAGCTCCCACAGATGCAACCATTTTAATAAAACAAATTCAAGTTAATAACGGATCAGGAAGTGCAGTGAATTTAAATGTTCAAGTAACAGATACTTCAGGCACGGCTACTTTTAGAATATTAAATGAAGCATTAGCAGGAGCAGCAACTAAAGATGTAATAAATCAAACATTAGTTTTAGAAGCTAGTGATATTTTAAAAATGACCGCAGGCACTGCAAACGAAATACAAGGTATAATAAGCTATGCTTTATTAGACAGATCACAGGAAAATGGCTAGGAAATTTAAAGATTTTGTTGAGAGAGATCAACCTAGAAAAAGAGGTCCTCGTAAACATAAAAAAAGTTTAAACAAAAGTGAGAAAAGACAAAAGCGTACTCGAAGATACAAAGGCCAGGGTAAAGGTTAATATAAAACTTATTAATGGATATTCTTTCACTTCATCTTTCTCATGAGGGATGTGCAACTTACATTCAAAATAATAAAATAATTTTTCATACACAATTAGATAGATATAATAGATTTAAATACAACACTTTTCCAACTTATGAAATTATATCTGTTTTAAAAAAAATTAACATAGATATTATAATAATTACTTTTTTAAACGAAAATAATTCAGCACTTTTGTGGAGAGATTTTTTACAAGCTTTACCAAACATAGAAAAAAGAAAAATTATATTTTATGGTAAAGAACATCATCATTTATTCCATGCCTATTGTTCTTTAACTTGGAAAACAAATATAAAAAATATTTTAGTTACAGACTCTAGAGGTAAAGAAATAGAAGATGATTTTGAAAGAGAAAGTTTTTATAAGTATAATAATAAACTAGAACATGTTAAAACTTTTACAAAAAAAGATGCTCCTACTATTGGAGATAATTATGCAGAATTTACCGAAAATAATTTTGAAAGCTCTCATGCATGTGGAAAGACAATGGCCTGGAGTCTATATGATGAGAGACCAAATAAAATACAAAAACAATTTGAAAGCGATATGGATGGTATATTAGATTCATTTAATATAGAGAAAGAAATATTATTTACCGGTGGGTGTGCACAAAATATTTTATATAATTCAAAGCTTTTACAAAAGTACAATAAAGTTTTTTGCGATCCTTTTAATGGAGATTTTGGTATTAGTTTAGGAGCTGTAAATTATTTTACAAATAACAAAATAAAAAATGATACTGTTTATTTAGGAATACCACAAAAAATAAATACTGATTTATTTTTAAAACATACAATAAAAAAATGTAATACTGAAGATGTTAGTAAAATTTTACTTGACAACCCTGTAGCTATTTTTCAATCAAGAAGCGAACAAGGTCAAAGAGGTTTAGGTAACAGATCTTTACTTATGAACCCAATTCATAAAGATGCACATAAACTACTTAATGATATAAAGAAAAGAGAATGGTTTAGACCTTTTGCTTGCTCTATATTAAAAGATAAAGCTAAAGATTGGTTTGATATGCCAATAGATGAATCGCCTCATATGATGTATGTTTTTAAATTAAAAAAACTTAATATTTTAAAAGCAGGTATTTCTGTCGACAATCATTCAAGAATACAGACTGTGTCAAAACAAAATAATATACACTATTATAATTTACTAGAATCTTTTGAAAAATTAACATTAGTGCCAATAGTTATTAATACAAGTTTAAATTTACCAGGAGATGTTCTTGTAGAAACTCTTGGAGATTTAAAATATATGTTTGAAAATAGCAATTTAAATTATATATATTTACCTGAAATAAATACTTTAATTAAGAAAAGATATTGACTATACTTAAAAAATCAATTACATTTAATTATGACTGATTTACCAAAAATACCAGCTACAGCAAAAGAAATAATTAAAAATAAAAGAACTGGAAAAGTATATGATTCCAAAAGTCATTTTGATGCTGATGTTGCTGATGCCAATACTGATACTACTGTGGATGACTTTAGACAAGACCTTGAAATTAAAGTTACTAAAGTTTCTATGGGGGCGCTAACCAAAAAATAATGCGACCTAAAGTAGTGCAATCCTTTGATGATTTGCGTTTTGATTTTAATCAATTAACAGAATTATTATCTTCACATAATTTTAAATCTAGAGTTAGTGGTAATCATCTAAGTCAATTTATCTTACAAGCATCTTATCAAATATTAGGCACACACAGTAATGTGTATTTTAAAAACATAATTGAAAAAATGATAAAAGAATATTATCTTTACGGTGTTCCTATAGATGTAGATTTATTTGTTGGTTTCACACAAAGTGCAGCTTCAACAATACATAACGATCCTTATGATGTTTTGATATATGGTCTTTATGGTGACACTATGTATATTGTAGATAAAAAACAACACATAGTAAGAGCTGGAGACATAATAAGAATAAACGAAGGTGAGGTTCACCAAGGAATTGGATTATCTCCTAGAATAATTTTATCATTAGGGATTAGAAAAGATAAGAGTGTAGAACATAATTTAAAAAATAGAAGCAGACCCGAAATAGAAGTATAATTTTTATGGAACCTAGAGGAGCCACTGAGCTACAAATGGAAATGCTTTATAAGCATGTTTCAAAAGAGTTGTTGGATCAAGTACAAATATGTACATCTATACCAGGTAAAGTTCCTATAGATCCTAATAAGATAAATATTCTTTGGCAAAAAAATTCATGGGATCAAAATAATTTACAAGATTTTTTTAGGGATAAGACAAGACATAAGGAATATGATTGGTATGTATTTAATAGTCATTGGAACTATGAAAAGTTTAGATACTTTTTTGATATACCAACAGAAAGATCTATCGTTATAAAAAACGGTATAGATAATTTTCCTATAAGAAAGATTTATAAAAAAGGAGATCCTATAAAACTTATACATCAC
>Ga0181379_1001334_pt1 | contig 11645 bp, 3 predicted proteins | sample 2SPOviralmetaG_FD_130115 | JGI IMG/M metagenome (GOLD analysis project Ga0181379, IMG submission 130115) | Marine viral communities from the oligotrophic San Pedro Time Series (SPOT) site, San Pedro Channel, CA, USA - 2 SPOT_SRF_2009-07-10 | ecosystem: Environmental > Aquatic > Marine > Strait... | reverse complement strand
GAAGAACTATTACCAATTGAAAATACCTGCTGTTCTCCCGAAGCGGGAAGTGTAGCCCAGATAGAATAAGTTTTTTCTATGGTGCTATTAATTGTTGGGACTTGGATATAATCATCCACTCCACCAAACTCCCAGTATCCAGCGGCGTTGTAGGTGGGACCATTCGTACTACTTACCGATGCAGCAGCATCTCCATTTACTGTGATGCTAAGGTTACTATCACTAGCATCAGTTATAGAACCTCCCTGTGCTGTAAGAAGCGTAGTTCCTGTATTACCACCAGAACCATCAACCAATATAGATCCATCAACCTCTACCGCAAATAATTCTACTGAAGAACTACCACTGTCATGGTACAGAGCAATTTGTTTTAATTTTGAAACTGCATTGATAGTCAACCAACCACTAGTGACACTCCCACCAAAAAGCCGAGCATTCACAGTATAGTGGTTGGCGCTAGGATTTCCTGCTTTGGCCATGTAAGTCCTAAGACTACTATTTACAGTGACTCCTCCATCCAATGTAAGTAGTGTTGCTGTTCCACCCACTGTAATAGTAACATCATAAAGATAACACATTCCATTTCCAGGTTGAGTGATAAAATCAAGATCCGTTAAAGTTATTGCACTTCCATTATAAAGTTGTACTGTTTGTCTACTACCATTAAATGATATACTGGTCTGATGATTTCCACCATTATATCCAGGGTCTCCTTCTCCATCGTATCCAATTGTAATGTTAGTTACATTAGTGATGGGATTGTCAAAGATCAATCTAGAATATTGACCGTTTAGATATGTCATGTCACAAAAGGTAGAGGTGCTACCATCAAATGCTTGATAGATAGGATTACTACGGGTTCCATCGCCAGATGTGGCATTATCCTGTCTGAGATAAGTTGGTAGTTTACTATTGCCGTTGAAGTTAAGAAGAGTTCCCGTAGGATTTACATGTGAGAAATCAACATATATTGTTTTGTCATCAGATGGTTCTGCTCTTGTCGATAAGCTACCATCAAAAGCATTTACTGCTGCACGAGTAAATGTACCATAGAAATAGTCACTGTAAGTAGGTGTCCCAGCAGTTTGTCCTGTGTTAGTTAGAGCAGAGGTAGGTGGTGTAAAGTTTGCTGTGTAGAGTGCAGTTCCTTTGAGAACACGGAAGTTTGAGATAAATCCATTAAAATAATTATAACCAGAACTTGTGTAACTTTTGTATCCAATATTTACGGCATTAGTATTAGATAAATCCCTACCAGTTCCAGTATCTTTTAAAACTCCATTGACAAATAAACGTACAGATGTACTTTCGCAAGTAACAGCAACGTGATACCATGTACCAGTAGCAAAATCAGTGCTTTGTGCGATAATATCACTACCACTAGTAGCGTTCATATAAACTCTAATTTCACCAGTTGATGATTCATGTCCGATTGTTATGCCTGTAGTGCCACCAGAGGGTCTTGAATCGTAAAACGTACCTCTATTTGTAAAATTATTAGCATAAACCAACATTTCTACTGTAAAATCACCTGTTCCAAAAGTTAAATCACTACTACTAGCAAGACTCAAATAATCACCACTACCATCAAACTCAACACTACCAGCACCAGAGAATGGTTCTTCAGCATTAGTTGTAAATAATGTTATGGCATCATTACCTTTACCTGATTGATCTAACCAGTCACCACTACCAGAATAAACAACACCCAACAGGTTCAACTCTTGGAAGTCAGAAGGTCTAATAGAAGGACTACCACTGTATAAAAATACATCTTTTTCTGCATGACGTGTCTTTTTATATGCAATGTTGGTAGCATAATCATCAAACAAAGTTTTCAATCCACTATAAGGATATGACATATTATCACTACTATCATTTCTAACAGATCCATCAGATAATCTACCAATTCTATCTGTGGAAGAATTAATATTATATGAAATTGTTTTGGAGTTGGTTGCATCATAAGTAAACGCACCAAAACCATTACCAGAAGCACTTACCTTACCAAAGTTATAAGTTTTAGATGCACCCGTACCAACATTATCATCCTCATCTACGAAAAGAATATAATAGAACGAAGGATCTCCATCCAATCCATACTTTACCTGAGAAGTATTAGTAGAAGATTGAATTCTTCTTTTGAAAACAACATCACCATTCTTTGAATACTTAATTAAAGTAGGTCCTTTTTTAGTAGGTGATCCAGCAACTGTTTCATGAGAAAGAATAATTGTTTGTTCAACCTCAGTGTCAGACCAAATTTCAGAATAGATATGCTGCTCTCCTGCAGGAGATTTTTTATGCCATATTAGATTTCCTTCTGCTGTGTATTTAAAAATGACACCATCACTATGAATACCACCTTCTGTTGTTAGTTCTTGACCTACGATATAAATTTGATCATTGCCATCAATATAAACACTGGTTAAATTTACAGGATTTCTAAGACCAGATGAAAAAACTTCACCACTATCAATAGTTAAGTCCCAAAGAATATCTCCAGTAGCTGTGTCTACTTTTACAACATATCCTACTGATTGCTGTCCATCAATTTCACCAACAGCAACAACCTCTCCTCTATCATTAGCAGCAATTGAATTTAATCTAACGTCTCCACCAATTCTAGTAGATGTTTTTCCCCATGTTGGATTGCCACTAGAATCAAATTTTTCAATGAATGCTGCTTCGTCTTGACCTATGGGATTAGAATATCCACAAGCATAATAATTAGAAGATTTACAAGCAACAGATGTGTATTCTACATCACCACTATAGGATGTAGAGATCCATTGTTGCAATCCACTACCACTATACTGAGCAATCCAAGGGATACCATTAGTTTTTCCTCCCACAATAATGTCACCACTATATGAAAGGGTTTGCTTCATAAAGTTTAGTGTTGTGTTAGCACCAGGAACGCTTGACTGAAATTTAATAGTGCCTGCAGACCAATTTGAAGCTGATGGACCAGAAGGATTATAATTACGTTTTTCTAACCAACCAAATGATGTGGTATTAGCATCTTTTCCAGATCCAGATAAAAGAAATTGCTGATCAACTTCAGTGTAAGCAATATCACTGACACTATACTGACCATCAGATAATGATGACTTATTAATGTTATGAAAAAAGTTGGTGACTGCATCTTCGCCACCAGAACCTAAAAGAAAAAAGTTCCTAGGAGGACTATTGAAACTTACTGGCATTTAATTGTTCCTATTATTAACTGAAGTCGGTATTGCCTTGTCCGTAAACCCTTACGACACCAGCATTATCTTTTAGAATGATGAAAGATAAAATATCAGTATTAGATGTAGCTAATGGTGGTGAACCACCAGCCCATTGAACACCGTTGGAAACATTGTTTCCATCAACCGTACAAGCATCACCGTATGTAGCAGCAGCATTAGCATCAACAATCAGAGTAACTGTAATTGATTGTCCGTTCACTAAAGTATTTCCATCTGGGTCAGCAGTAGAAAACTCCCATGTATTAATTGCAGTAAGTGGTGTGGATCCACAAATTGTGTTCGCACCTGCTGTTGGGATAGCAATAGCATTGCCAGTCATACTAAAGTTAGTGGAGAACTGACTGAATACTTTTTCAATAACTCTACCACCAAGAACTGCTGCTCCATCAACTTCAAGTGCAGGAGATCCAGATGGACCTACAAGAACACCAACAGATGTTAAAGAAGAATTAACAACAGTAGATCCAAGTGTAGTACCACTAAGTGCTAACTGGTTATTGATATAATACTCTTTACCAAATGCAAGTTCAAAGTTCTCTGTAGATGTAAAGAACTTAGTTGTTCTGTTATCATATAGGATACTGTGGTTAGTTGTGCCCTTAATAATAACACCACCACCATCTGCTGAAGAATCTGATGGACCAACCGCAGTAAAGTTTGACTGACCAGTACCAGTAACAGAGTTAGAAAGTTCTGCTTGGTTATTTGTGATCGTTACAATTGTAGTTCCTGCAGGTACACTAATACCACCAGTAGTCGAACTAAGTACCATTCCAGGAATCAAATTTGATGTTGGTGTAATTGCTGTGATAATATTACTACCATCAAGAGTTGTTGCAGAGAAAGATGTGTTAACAACCGCAGCAAGTTCTAAGTTTTTATCGTCAATTTGAATGATGTTAGAGTTGATACTGGTAACAGTACCATTAACTGTTATCGATCCTTGAATTAGAGCATCACCATCAACAGTTAAATTATTAGGTAGAGTTACATTGAAAGAATTATCACCTCTAACCCATGCTTCAGTTCCAGATCCAATGACAAGTTGTCTATCACCTGCAACATCAATAGGTTGATAGGTAGCATTAGTAGAATTCTCATCATCTGCAGGACCGATAATAACATTACCAGTTCCTGTCATATTATATCCAGCGTAATGTCCTAAGCAGACATTAGCTGCACCCGCAACATTATTTTCAAGTGAGTGCGTACCCAATGCAATGTTCTTATCTCCCGAAGTGTTGTTGAGCAGTGCATCATTACCCACCGCCACATTAGCATTTCCAGTTCCTGTTTGGTTCAATGCTCTAGAACCAATTGCAGTATTGGAAGCACCAACATTTGCAGTAAGTAATGCTCTATATCCCACTGCAGTATTTTGAGATCCTGCAGTAATATTATCTAAACATGAAACACCCAGACGGGTATTGGTTGCAACAGCACCAGCACCACGTCCAATACTCATTGGATCAGTTTGTGTTCCTCTAATTTGAATGTCTTGTTTATCAGCATTTAATGTTCCATGAATAAGAACATCACCACCAGTAACTCCACCACCACCTGCTACGACACCAGTTTCAATATTATTTTTAACTAAAAGTTTATGGTTTAATGTTGTTGTTCCAGAACTGTTTCCTATAGTAATACCAGTTGCTGCACCAAATAGTGTTACTGCAATAGCACTGGTGTTGAAGATAGTAAGTGCTGGTGATGTTGTAGTAAGACCTGTTAAAATAATTGGATCATCTTGGAAGATAAGTTTTCCAGTACCAGAAGTATTACTAATCAGACCTCTTAACTGATCGGAAGTTGTAGAGTTGAATACTGCAAGAGTGTCAGATGTATATGCAGTGTTACCACCATTCCTAAAGTTTACTGTGATAGACGCTAAGTTATTATCTGAAGTAAGTAATAAATCTCTCTTAACTTCTAGTGTCTTTGCATCTGTAAATGTAAGGACAGAAGATGCACAAGGAGTAATCTCAAGACCATTAACAGAGGTAGCAGTAGCAGCACCAAGTGTTGGTGTGCTAAGTGTTGGATTAGTTAGAGTTTTGTTTGTTAATGTTTGTGTGTCAGATACGTTTACGATTTCTTTCTGTAGAGATCCATCACTAGTTCTCCAATGACCTGCTGTTTCATGCCACTCCAATCTCTGATAAGAAGTTACATTACCACCAGCATCTGTTGTTCTGTTGACTTGAATACCGCCGTCAGTACCAACTAAACTTGTTCCTTTTCTTAATTCAATATTGTTATCTTCTACTACAAGTGTAGCTACCTCAAGAATAGTTTGAGATCCTGTTACAAGAAGATCTCCACCAATTGTTACAGTAGATCCATCATCTTGGATGATGCTATTTGCAATCTGACTGTTACCAGAATCCCACTTGAGTACAGTATTACCAGCTAGGTTAGTATTATTTTTTAGAGAAATATTAGAAGAACTGAATAAGATACCACCATCTGCTGAAATAGCAGCACCACTGTCAGTATTAACAGAAGTAATTTCAATAGTAGTTACACCACCAACTGTAGATTGGGAAATTCCTGCAGCACCAGCTGCTGTAAATTTAAAATCCCCTGCTAGAACAGAATTAGATCCACTAGCAATTCTAGTTACAGTATTTGTATCTGTGCTATCTACTGTAATTGTAGATCCAGTTTGTGATACCGTGGAATTTGTTCCACCAATTATCGTGACATCACCAGAGGTAAGAGTACCAGTTAGACCACCCTTAATTCTAGTTACAGTATCTGTAGATGAAATTTCTAAAGTAGGTGTGCTTATAGGAGAAGGTAACGCACCTTGTACAATTGATGTTGCACCAGATGCAATGAAAGTAACGTCTCCATCAACATAAGCATTACCAGTGCTGCCTCTTAATCTAGTAACAGTATCTGTATCTACAGCATTAATTGTAATAGTTTTAGTGGAGGAATTTTGAGAAACTGTTGCTGCTCCAGAGGCAGCAATAATCATTGCTCCAGATTGTGCCGTACCGCCAGTTTGTGCTGCTATTGTAGTAACAGTATCAGTGTCTACGAAACTAGAAGCAAAAGTTAGTTCATCACCTGTTCTATTGATTGTCATGTTCGATCCAGCAATCAATGTAACATCATCAATGCCAGATGCAGAGTCAGTTAAACGAATAACTTTTTCAGAAGCAATAGCGCCATCTTGGGCGGAAATACTATATGTTGTATTGTTGTCTGGTGTAATTACACTTCCACCAAGAGAAACACTAACACCGTTGATATTAATTACAGAGTTTGTGAGAGAACTATTTGGTAAGTTTGTAATAGAGTTTAGAGTACCAGATAGAGTACAACTTTCAAATGTTTTATTAGTTAATGTTTGAGTTAGTGTTAGATAGACATCACCAGGAGTATCCCAAAGAACTTGAGTACCATCACTCGTCAAATATTTACCTGCACCAGTGTCTCCACTAACAATGACACCATTGCCAGTGAGGTCTAAATTGTCACCCGATACAAGTTCTTCAATCTTCTTGGATACAGAGTTAACAATTAACGGAAAACGATCAGCCATTTACTTGCCAGTTGATACTAGTGCTCAGGTTTATTTATGCCTTAAGATACAATGATGCTTCCAGACATACCACCATGGAACCTGCAGATATAGTAATAAGTTCCTGGTGTTACCCCATTAGTATCCCAAGTTAAGTTCAACGATTGCTGTCCATTATTAGTAATTGTTCCAGTAGTAACATTGTCACCAGTTCCCGTAGTAGCAGATGTTTTTATGTGGAAAGGATGACTACCAGAGATGTTGAAAGATAATTCTAATGTATCGTTAGAATTTATATTAATGGTTGCATTTGCCGCATCAACATGAGTGGTTGCCCTATCAGAACCATTGAAAACATAACTTGACGCGCTACTGTTAGTAACATTTAGTGTTAATGTTTTAGGTAGTGCTGTGGGTGCAGGTCTATTGAATGTAGCAGCTCTAGGGTAGGTGAGTCCAGTAGATCTATCACCTACTTGCTCAATAATCATTCCTTCTACATTTTGTCTAGGATTTTTAGCATGTAGATATACATTAGGACTACCTTTCTGGCATGTATTATCATCAAACAATCCACCGTTATTATCAAAAGTCATATCACTGTAGATACTATGATCTTTTAGATATTTTTTAGCAGTTCCCTGCGTAAATCTCTCCTTACCAGTGGATAGACATGCAATCACACCTGCTACTTGTGGTGATGCCATACTAGTTCCCTGGATAGGATAGAAATAGTTTGGTGCTCCACCATACTTAGCATCAGCAAGTCCAGAACTATCATACGCAGAAAGAATATTATTTCCTGGTGCAAAAACTTCAACAACAGGACCAAAATTTGAGAAGGTTGATCTTCTAAAATCACTATTATTGCTCAAAGATCCAACTGCAATTGCATTTGGAGAATTGCCTGGAGATGATCCTCTGTTGTAATCAATTGTTCCCAATCCAGAAATTGTTACTTGATTATAGTAATCAACGTCTCCATCATAAACACAATGAAAATTATTATTGCCCGCAGCTGCGATAATTACAACACCTTCTGAGATAGCATCTTCTACATCAGCTTGAATTGCTGTATAATCAGAATTAAGTTTCATTTTATTGGATGCAAATCCAAAATCTGCTTCTAGTCCTGCCCATGTCCACCCAGAAGGATTAGGGTTTCCAGAATTATATACTGTTCCTCTATAATTTACTTGTACAATATCAGAAAGATCAAGTGATGGTTTCTCTAAAAGATCTACAAGATTGTAACCATAACTCCAACTATGGTTTGTGATAGTTGGGTTCTTAATACCAGTGTCTGGGTTGATTGCTTTATTTCTATGGAAAGCTCTTAGATAATCAAAGATCAATAGACCTGGCACAGGTGTTCCTGTGTTTGCAGTGTTACCAAGAACTTGCATACTATAAATGTTTGCCTCTCTTGCCCACCCATAGTGTTGTCCTGCTACTGTTCCAGCAACGTGTGTACCATGACTCTCTGTGTTAGTAGCATTATCAAAATAGTTTGGATATGATCCTGTGGGTAATGTTACACTATCATCATCACCTATAGGTGGACTTGATCCTACAAGAGTATTAAGTTCACTGTACCAATCATATTGTACAAATCTTGTCACACCTGTGGTGGGACTAAACCATTCCTGACAATCATATGATACTGGATCATCACATATAACTACATCAACGTGCTTACCATCATTGAAAACATTTACATTGAGGATATTGTTCTGTTCATATGCTCCACCTTGACTAACTAAACCAAATGCCCCTTTACCTCTTTCCGAGAGGGTGCCAGCACAATGGACCTGTCCCCATTGTCTATCATTAGAAGATACTGTTGCAGGTCCTACAGTATCACCCTTCCAAAAATTTCCAGAAATATTATATTCGTTGTAGTTAACTGCATCCCTACCCATAGACATTCCAAGTTCTTCTGGTGACAACTGTACATCCCACACCCTAGAATCTTGACGCAATACTTCTGCTTGTTCTGCAGTCATCTTGTAATGAGTGTTCCTACTCATAGAACGTTTCATTACTCGATGAAATTCATTTGATTCCATCTCACTGTAAAACTGCTCTAAATCTTCATGCTTATAGAGCGTTACGATGTAGATTTTATCTTGCATGTCAAACCTCTAGTTGAACGAAAGTAAGAGTTACACTAATGTTTGTTGTAGAACCACTTTTATTTACAATTTTAGCGTAAGTTGTATTAGATGCAGATTCATTGAAACAAATAGTTCCAGGTGTAATTAACTGTGTAACAGCACCACTAGTGATAACCTCTGCGAGAACACCAGAACCAGGAGTAGGATCAGTGGTTTCTGCTCTAGCAGCATCATTATTTCTAGCAGTAGAGCTAGAGTAAAGAGTTACCCATGCTGCATGTGATGTTTCAATTTTTAACAAAGCATATGTTTTAGGAGTTGTAAAAGTAGTATTCAATACACCATTGTTAACAACAGATCCTGATGCAGATATCGTCTTTCTAGTTTGCAATCCTGAAGGAGTAGTCCAAGTGACATTACCTGCACCATCACTGGTAAGAACATCACCACTTGTACCGTTAGTAGTTGGATAAGTCAGACCACCAGCAGTAAGAGCACCAGTGATTGTTACACCAGTAGTTGTGGTTTTTAATTTTAATGCTGTTTGATAGTATAAATTTGCAGCGCAATCAGAATCAATGTAAAGACCTAAATTACCAGTGCCTTGCCAAAGTCCTACGCCAGTACGAGATTGAATATTAATAGATCCACCGCCACCACTACCATCAACGTTTCTGAAATATACTTCATTACTTCCACCAAATACTTTTAGGTAGTTAACGCTACCAGAAGATACGCCAACAGACAAGTTAATCTCTGGTTGGTTTGAAGCATCACCTAATGTAATATCATCATTGGTTGTAGCACCCCTACCTGTTACATCAGCAAGAGTGTCTGCCTCTGCTGTTAGGTAACCAGAAAGATCAGGGGGAGTGTAAGTAAATATACCATTAGTATTGTTGTATGAAAGAGCGGCAGTAGCAGGAGAAGCTGTGGCAACACTGAATAAAGTTCTATCAGTTGCACTAGCACCAGATCCTGCTGCGTCCCATGACGATCCATTCCATGAGTATACAATACCCGCTACGTTATAGGTGTATGAACCGTCAGTTGCCTGCCCTGCTGTTGAGGGAAAATTGATTGCCATTTCTTAAGATGCTCCTTCCGTATTATTTAGATTTACCATGTTGTAAGTGCTGCTCTCTTCCATGTATTATTGGAGATACAGATGTAAACATAACCAGAATCATATCTAATATCACCAGGAGTTCCAGTATCTGTAGCAGATGATGGAGCAGACGATGATGCAATTCTATCCTGAGTTAAAGGTGGACTAGCATCAATCCACTGAGAACTATCAACGTCTGTATAGTATACCTTTAAACGACCACTGTCACTTTCCCACCATAGATCACCAGCAGCAGGAGTACCAGCAGGAATAGTGTCAGAGATGGTTACACTAGCACCACCTCCACCACCAGTGGGAGCAGCCCAAGTGACATTACCTGCACCATCACTGGTAAGAACATCACCACTTGTGCCGTTAGTAGATGGATAGGTCAGACCACCAGCAATAAGAACACCATTAATAGTTACACCAGTTGAGGTAGTCGTAAGTCTTACAACTTCCGTGGTAAGACCATTAGCATAGTATAATGAAAGTCCACCGTTGGTTACAACACCAGTGTTTGTTTTCAACAAAGAAGATCCTTGATAACTTTGGATCTCTACATCACCAGCAGCACGTAAAAGGATTGCACCTCCAGTAAATGTATTCTGGAATGTTATGTCATTTGTTCCACTAGGAAGGATGGTTTGAGATGTACCACCAATATCAAGTCGTCCAACCTGAACTGTATTTGTTGTAGTAGCACCCCTACCAGTTACAGTATCAAGAGTGTCTGCCTCTGCTGTTAGGTATCCAGCACCAGCATGATCTCCCCAACCATATGACAAATTCCAATTTGTTTTATCTTGTGCTGTTGCAACCAGATAACCTTCTGATGCGTGGTTACCCCAACCATGCGCTGCATCCCAGTTAGAAATATTAGAAGATAGAATTCCTGCTGCTGCAGATGCTGTAAATACTGGATCAGTTTCTGTTGTTAGATAACCAGAAAGATCTGGTGGTGTGTAAGTAAATACACCAGTTGTACTACTATAAGATAAAGCAGTAGATCCTGCTGCAGCTGTTTGAACAGAAAGATCTTGTAGTGTGATACCAGCATTACTAGTTCCTACTAAATCGGGGAATGCTTTCCAAGAACTAGATGCTGCTTCCCACTTAAGAACATATCCATCAGTAGGGGCAATGGCAAGATCAACATCACCTAATTCATCAATAGAAGATGATGTATCTAATAGTTGAGTCCAACCACCTGCATGTCCAAAGTATCCATGACCTTCAGCATGAACATGAGCAAACATACCATGATAAGTAGATGCACCAGGAAGATCTCCTAGGGTATCATAGTTGTTAGCATATAATATTTTGCCAGTAGTAGTTAAATTACCACTGCCCAGTGCAATATCTCCAGTAATTGTTACGCCAGAAGAAGTGAAAACTGCCCTATCAGTTAATCCATTTTCATTCGTAATTCTGACTGCTGTACCAGCACCAAGTTTTAGATCTTCAGCACCACCAGGAACTCTTACATCAAAACTATTAGTTGCAGAAACATATAAGATACGACCATTAGAACTAGCACCAAAGTTTAATACCTTATCATTAGCAAAGGCACTATTATTATTAAATTGTACAGTTCCCCCTAAAGTTAGGTTAGAAGAAGTAGTAGCACCTCT
>Ga0181379_1001329_pt1 | contig 11650 bp, 20 predicted proteins | sample 2SPOviralmetaG_FD_130115 | JGI IMG/M metagenome (GOLD analysis project Ga0181379, IMG submission 130115) | Marine viral communities from the oligotrophic San Pedro Time Series (SPOT) site, San Pedro Channel, CA, USA - 2 SPOT_SRF_2009-07-10 | ecosystem: Environmental > Aquatic > Marine > Strait... | reverse complement strand
TGGGCAACTCGCAAACATTTTGCACAAAAGCGCAAAGATCCTGACATGCTATCGCAAGAAGAATACGACATTGCACAAGCAGGCGGTGATCCAAAAGGCATAATGCTTACCAATAAAAATAGTTTTGCAGACTGGTCAGACTATCCAACACTGTACAAAATGATGGATTACTTTCAACTTACAAGTGATGGTGTTAGTTTGGTAAAGTGGCAAGCACACATACAAATGACTGGTCAAATGTTTAACATGCACATTGACAAACTATGGGATCGTTGTCCAGAAGATCCAGAGCGTATTGTGCGTATTACTATTATGTTAGACGATTGGAAGCCAGGACATTTTTATATGTATGGAAACTGCATGTACGACAAATGGCGTGCAGGAGAAGTTCATGTATTTGACTGGAGTAATGTACCACACTGCACAGCAAATGCAAGCAGTCATCCTCGTGCAGTTCTGCAAATGACTGGACTTAAAACAGAACGTACTAGAGAAATACTAGCGAACTCTAATAGAGATACGATATTTAAAATATGACAGTATTAATAGCAGGCGGCGATAGTTTTACTTACGGAAGTGAACTGCCTAGCCAAGAACATACATGGGCAAATTTACTAGCCAATCGTAAAGGTTGGAATATTTGTAATACCGCAAAGCCTGGCTATAGTAACAGTGCTATTAGGCGTACGGTTATGAATGCAGTAGATCAATACAAAGACTTGGAACTTTATGTAGGGGTTATGTGGAGTTTTCCTAATAGATATGAATTTAGGTTTGCTTATGACACAGGTCATAAAGAAAGTCCATGGTATAGTTTAAATCCTTTTACACCGCCAGAGCATACAAGTCCTGAACATATTACTAACGCAGAATCTCGAGGTATAACAGATTTTGCAAATAGTTATGTAAAAAATATTGCAATATCAGAATATTGGGAAATATATAACAGTTTGTGTGAAATTGTTATGTTACAAAATTATCTTGTCAAACACAATATAAATTATGCGTTCATGACTGTAGACCATACTATATTCAAGCCAAATATAGATACAGATACATCATTAAAAACACTGTATTCGGACATTAACATGAGTAGATTTATAGATCAAGAAGGAATGTTTACCTGGGCAAAACGCACAGAACAACAGTTTTACATAACTCATCCTCATGAGTCTGCGCACGTTGAATGGATAAATATGTTATATGATAGGATAGTGTAATGGATATTGTTGACATCATCAAAAATACAAAACAAATCTACATGAGCGAGAGCAGTCTCGAAACCATGATGGACATTGAACGTGTCATGGATAGTTTGGACATGTATGCTTTTAAGAACTGGAAAAAAGGTGAACTAGTAGAAGGTCCTATCCGTAAGAAGCACTGGGTAGAAGCAACATTTATGTGGCCCAAGAAGGCAATGCCTGATCCAGATGGAGCAAAGAGACTACTGGGCTATAATGCCGTAGTAACATATGAAAATGGATCTCTAAGTACACCAGTCAAAATTGAAAGTTATGATGACTTCCGACCTGGCACTAAGAAGGCTAAACTACGCGAAGATCCAGTTTGGTTAGTAAAAGTCAAACTTCCCATTGAACTCATTAAAGAGTTCCGTGATGGTTACATGGAAATTGAAGGCACTGAAGTTGATCTACAAGAGATCGACGATGCATATGCAGAGGGACTAGACCAGAGCGAACTAATGAACACAAAGACAGATGAGGAACAGCAGGATGGCTCTTGATCCACAGGACCTAGAAGGTCGCATTGAAAGCCTTGTACACTTTGATGAGTACAAGCCTAAGATGGGCAAGGATGATGCTGTTATTGTTGCTACATTTAAAGTGTTTGGCAAGCAGCCTGCGCAGGATCTAGAGAACTTTATTGAAATGGGCTATGACTGGATCATTGATGCAGAAACTAGTGCTGGTGAAATTAGTGAAGGGCGTTACATTGTATTTGTAGAAGCAGAACGACGCAGTGGATATCCACAAAAGTTTATGAGCTTGATAAATGACCTTAAAAATATAACAGACGTACAAGATTGGACCATGGTCTATTTTGCAAAGCCAGACAGTAAGAAAAATCCAGTACAAGCACTGTCACAAGAAACAATTACAAACAGTGTTCCTCTTAGTCCTAAACGCTACAGAGATGCACAAACTGCAAGCATAGCAATTGAAAGTATATTGAACACAGCGCGAGTTCCACGCAGCAAAGGTGACACACAAGAATTTAAGACATATCAAAAAAAGGACAGATAAATGGCTCAAGAAAATTATGTAACTTGCCTAGAAATGATACTACATCACGAAGGTGGCTACGTTAATCATCCAAAGGATCCAGGCGGAGAAACGAACCTGGGTGTAACAAAACGTGTATATGAAGATTTTGGTGGTTCTAAAGATATGAAAGATCTTGTGCGCGAAGATGTTGAACCAATCTACAAGCAGAACTACTGGGATCGCATGCGTTGCGATAGTGTTCCAGCAGGATTAGATTTATGTTTGTTTGATTTTGGTGTCAACGCTGGCACAGGTCGCAGTGCAAAATATTTACAAACAATGATTGGTACTACCGCAGATGGTGGCATTGGTCCTAATACCCTAAAGTGTTTGGATGAATACATTGCAGATAATGGACTAGAAGACACTATTAGTAACTTCCAATCAGCACGTCAAGAGTATTATGAATCATTAAGTACTTTTGAAACATTTGGCCGAGGTTGGACAAGGCGTGTTGAAGAAACTACTGCATCTGCGTTGGACATGATTTAGGAGAGAAACATGGGTTTTGCATTTGATACACCAACAAATCCATACAGCGAAGCAATGTCACAGTCGGACATTGACACGTGGTGGGCAAGTAAAGATAGAACATTGACACATGGATGGGATGATGCACATGGATATATTATGCGTGATATTAGTTCTAGGATTCCTGCAGGACATAGCATCAAGCATGGTTTAAATGATGCAGGTAACAAATATTTCTTAACAATAAGTGGTCCTAGTATTAACAAAAGTTGGACATGAGCCAGGTAGAGTACAAACCAATTAAGTGCCAGAACTGCGGTGATAACAGTCATTGTGGTTCGGCTAACTGGCGTGAAGAACGGGACTATGACGGCAATTTTAATTTAATTAAAGCATGCGATGCATGTCGTTGTAGTTTGTGTAGCATAAAAGGATATCAAGATGGTTAAAAAATGGATTAATAGTAGAATTGAAGAACGTACCTCATGGGACGGTGCAATGCTAATTGCACTGGGATTAGTAATTCTTATTGCAGGACCATTTGCAAAACTAGCAGCATATATTGCTATTGGTTATGGCGCTTGGACAATTTATAAGAGCGAGTAAATGTTTAAAGTCTATGCACTAATTGCGCTTATAGGCGTTCTTGGCATCGCTGGATATGGTGCCAAGTATTACTATGACACAACGCAAGCAGAGATAGCAACGTTGCGAGACAACAATGCTAAACTTGAAGTTGCGATTGAAACCAGTGAAGCAAGCATAGACACACTAAGAGCAGAAGCAGAGAACAACGCAAAACTACAACAAAACTTACAAGCACAGTTACAGGAAGCAGAAGCGTATGGAGATAATCTACGCAAAAAACTTCGTCAGTTAGACTTGCTTGGAGATGCATTGCGAGATGCAGCAAATCTAGAAGGACGTATGAATGGCGCAACAGCAAAACTATGGCGTGAAATCATGGGCGAGACCGGTAGCACTGATGGCAGTAGCCGTCCTCTTCCTAAGTGGTTGCAGTCGGTTCAAACCGGAGCCGGAGATCAAAGTAGTGACGCAGACGGTGAAAACAACAGTACCGATAGCGACACGACCAAAGCCAATTGATTTAGTTGACACCCGTGTATATGTAGTCAACCAAGCAAACCTTGAAAAGTTTATTAAGGACTTTAAGGCAGAAAATGGCGACTTGGCTTTTGTTGCACTCAGCGTCAAAGATTACGAAAATCTAGCACTAAACGTAGCAGAACTTCGCCGCTTTATTAATCAACAAAAAGAGATAATAATCTATTACGAAGAAGCAATGAAGCCAGATGAGACCCCAGAAACAAACTAATACACGCTACGGTGATATGTTTTATTTTGCAGAAGATCCTACAATAGGGCGTAGTTTAGAATTGTACGGGGAATATTGTCATAATGAAATTGAAATTGTAAAACAACTCTCTAATCCAAACGGAGTTCTAGTAGACGTTGGTGCAAATATTGGCACACATACAATTGGTCTTGCTCCGCACGTTGCTAGGATCCTGTGTTTTGAGCCAGATCCAGAGATACACAAATTACTCTTACAAAATATAGCAATCAGTAAACATAAGAATATAACTGCGGTGAATCTAGCACTCAGTGACGTGCAAAGCCAGGTAGGTACACAATTTGATTATGGTAAAACCACAACTACTAGTACTGGCAACATACATGCAACACCTTTGGATATGATTCACGGGTTACCCAGTATAGACTTTATTAAAATAGATGTAGAAGGTTCAGAATTACAAGTCCTGAACGGCATGCGACAAACTATGGCAAGTAGTAAACCTAACATGTTAATAGAAATGCAGGATGCTGCAACCTACGCAGATACGTTTGACTTGCTAAAAGGATTTGATTATTATATCTATTGGTTTACAGTTGCAACATATAACATAAGTAATCACAAGCAAAATAAAGAAGATGTGTTTGGTCCGCAGCATGGAGTTATAAACTGGATTTGTAGTAGAGAAAAGTTAAATACTACATTACAAGCAGTAGTTGACAGAGACGACACTGTAGAAAGAATGGTTTGGAGGAGAAATCAAAATGTGGGAGATGATATCAAACATGGCGAGTGATCGCTTATGGATTTATACAGGTATAGCAGGATCACTTTTTGGTGCAGCGTTTTTGTTTTGGTTTAAAGATACACGCATGGCTATATGGGCAGTGCGCAAGTTTGATGCAAGTCTCGAATGCCTCGCTACTAAGTGGGGATGGACCTGGCTACAAAATGATCCCAATGCATGGCGTACAAAGTATCCAAAAATAACAAATAAAATTGACGAGTTAGAGGCTCGTATAGCCAAGATGGAGAGAGAAGATGGCTGAACCAACAAAAGAAGATATTGCTCTAGCAAGAGCTGCATACCATCCAGCAGACAGCAATGGCGATGGAAGAGTTAGTCCCGAAGAAGAGGCAATGTACTTGGAATTTAAACGTAAAGAATTAGAAGATGCAGATGCAATGCGTGATGCACAGCGTAAGATGGCTTGGTTTAGTCTGTCAGGTATGTTGTTGTATCCAGCAATTGTATTAATTGCAGTGCTAATTGGCGTTGACCAGGCTGCTAAGATCCTAGGTGATATGGCTGCAGTATACTTTGTAAGTGTTGCTGCTATTGTTGCTGCATTCTTTGGTGCACAAGCAATGGGCGCAAAATCTAAAAAGTAATTTACAATTGTGTCCTAGTATAGTATAATTACAGTTATGAACTATTATGATGTGCTAGGACTCGAACCTACATGTAGTCCTAAAGATATACAAACAGCGTATCGCAGCAAAGCAAAACAGCACCATCCTGACAGCGGCGGTGATGTTGATACCTTTCATGCTGTTGCTGAGGCCTATGAAGTTCTTAAAGATCCACATAAACGTGCGCAGTTTGATGTTCGTAATAGTCGCAGACAAAACATTAAAATAAACACTGGCAACATGGACAGCGTGTTTGATGATATGTTTAGTGTATTTGGCAGTGCAGGATTTCATCCTAGCAAAAGAGAATACCACAGAGCAAAGCAAAATAAAAATCTAGCCATAAGCATAGATTGTACACTGGAAGAGATACTAGAGGCCCAGGAAAAAACAGTAAGTATTAGACACACTGACGGCAGCAGACATCTAGTTAATCTTAAAATACCCAAAGGCATTAACAGCGGCACTAAAATAAAGTATGGATCACTTGGTGATAAAACACATGCCAACTTGCCTCCAGGTGACCTAACTGTAACAGTAAATGTAAACGAGCATGAAGTGTTTGTCAGAGAAGGTGACAACTTAAAAATGCACTTGACACTTGGCGCTTGGGATGCTATAATAGGTACAGTTGTGCAAATTAACACCATTGAAAACAAAACTATTAATCTTAATGTACCTTCGGGCACACAGTATGGCACCACTCTCAAAATACCCAAGCACGGAATGTATAACAAGGAAGGCACAAGAGGCGATTTGCTTGTGCAAGCACTAGTAAAAATACCTGAAAACCTAACTGAACAACAATTAAATATATGCAAAAAATTACGGGATTACGAATGAAAACAGCAAGAGAAGTAGATAAAGCATTAGAAACAGCAGGCAAGATTGCTGCAAAGTATGGACACGTTTATATTAGCACCGAACACATGCTATTGGGTATGTTGAAGAACACTGACTTTGCCGGCATGTTAGTTAATTTTGGTATACAACTAAACGAACTACAACTGGATTTAGAGAGTCATATTGCTGATGCTTTTCAATCATCACACACTAAAAGCCAAGTAAAAACTCAAGCACTAGAGCGTGTTTTCAATCGTTCGCTTACCAGTGTGCTGTTTAGTGGTAGAGAAATGGTTAATTTGTTGGATATCTTTATTAGTATAATGAGTGAAAACAATAGTCATAGCAGTTACTTTTTAATGAAGTATAACTTAAACAAAGAAGAGTTTCTGCGTTTTGTAAAACAAAATACAAAAAGTAACCAACTAAACAAACAACAAGAACAATACTTGGAAGGTGTTATTGACGAGTTCTGCGAAAATTTAAACGCACAAGCAAAAGAAAAAAAACTAGATCCTGTGATTGGAAGAGACGACATAATTGATGACATCACACAAACTTTTGCACGACGTAATAAAAGTAATGTGCTTATGGTAGGAGATCCGGGTGTTGGTAAAACTGCAGTTGCAGAAGGACTGGCTGTAAAAATTGTTAATAAAAGTGTGCCTGAATATTTACAAGATCACATTGTTTATAACTTGGATGTTGCTACTATGCTTGCTGGCACACAGTATCGTGGACAGTTTGAGGAACGTGTTAAAGAAGTACTAGGTGCACTAATAAAAAAGGGCAAGTGTATCCTGTTTATAGACGAAGCACACACACTAAAAGGTGCAGGATCAGGCGGCAGTGGAGGCACAGACTTTGCTAACATGCTAAAGCCTTACTTGGGCAGAGGCAAACTAAAAGTAATTGCAAGCACAACCTGGGAAGAATATAACAGCAGTTTTGAAAAAGATCGTGCGCTGATGCGTCGCTTCTATCACATTACAGTTACAGAACCTACGCCTGCACTTGCTAAAAAGATTCTTATGAACAGTAAGAAGTACTACGAGAAGTTTCACGGTTGTAAGATCACTAAACAAGCAGTTATAGATGCAGTTGATTTGAGTATGCGTTATCTTACAGACAAAAGATTGCCCGACAAAGCATTTGATATGATAGACAGTGCTAGTGCAAAACAGCGCAGACTTGGCACGGAAAATGCAGTTATTGATAGACAAAACATCCTAGAAGAGATTAGCAAATATGCAAAGATTCCTATTGCACAACTAGAGGACAATGAAGACACAGTCAAACCAGAGGACATCGAAGCAAGTATTAAGTCACAGGTATTTGGACAGGACAGTGCAATAGATGGTGTACTTGAAAAGGTCTGGGTTGCTAAAGCAGGACTTAACAAGCGTGACAAAACACTGGGTGTATTTGTGTTCACTGGTCCAACAGGCACAGGCAAAACAGAACTTGCAAAACAACTTGCAGAAGCAAATGCAATGAAACTGTTACGTTATGATATGAGCGAATACCAAGAACGTCATACTGTAGCACGTTTTATTGGTGCACCTCCAGGTTATGTTGGATTCGAGGACAGCAATTTAAGTGGCGGCTTGCTTATCCGTGATATTGAACGCAATCCACACAGCGTTATACTATTTGATGAAATAGAGAAAGCACATCCTGATGTAAGCAATGTATTACTACAATTAATGGATGAAGGCTTTGTCACAGGATCCAATGGCAAACGTGTGGATGCAAGAAACAGTTATGTTATCCTTACAACTAACTTGGGTGCAGCAGAATCAGAAAAACGTGTAATTGGATTTAACGAACAAGAGCATCACACAGAAGCAGTGGATGATGCATACAAGAAGTTCTTTGCGCCAGAGTTCCGCAATCGTATTGATGCAGTGTGCAAGTTTGGCCCCTTGCCTGAGGTTGCAAAGCGTAAAGTGTGTATGAAGTTTATTAATGAACTACAGACACAACTTAAAGAAAAAAACTTTTCACTGCACATTGATGAACCAAGCATTGACATTATTCTTGCACAGGGATATGACGATAAGATGGGAGCAAGACCGATGGCTCGTGCCATTGATACTATGTTGCGTATGCCAATTGCCAAACAAATAACAGTTGACAATAATAAGAATGGCTGTAAAATTAAAATAAGAAATGTAGATAACAAGCTCGTTATAAAATTTAGGTATACAGATGGAACCATTACAGAAGCTGGAAGCTCTGAGCAATCAGCACAACCTTCAGTTACAGCATAACGACAGACTGTTTTACAGTAAGTATCTGTATAGATTAGAAGTTTTTCTATACCAATACAGATATCCTGAACTAATGCGTGTGCCTACTATTGACTCTTGGGGGTTTAAGGTTGACACAGAACATCACACTAGTTTTGTTGGCACAGTTAGAAAATATGCTAAAAAACAGGGAGATAGAGTTAGGGTAGAATATAGAACTCTAAACTACTATTGCAATGATGTTGCTACTATCCAAAAACTCATTGCATATGTAAACAGACTTACTGACAAGCAAGCCACTCCCATGGATAAAATGGTGGAACTTGGAAGTATACGTTATTTTCCTGGTAGTATTTTAGAACGTAATATACGCTATCGTAAAAAACGTTTGCCCTATGGTAAGTATCGCTTTCAAATATTAGGAGAGCGTATGGACAGTGAACAGTATTATGATTGGTGTAATTGGGCAAAACAATACCCTGACAGTATACTTGCTCCTACACGGGATCTTGGATATCGACATTTTGGAACATGGTGTGGAGAAAGTATCGGCTACATTGTTGACGAAAAGATGCTACAATTTGTACAATTTAAACTTGGCTCACATATTAACAAGGTAATTGAATTTCAATTAAGGGAAACAGAATAAAATGATGAACGAATCACTTCTTAGCACACTTGTAGATCGTAACCTGGTTACAGAAGAAACACTGGTGTATGCAAACGTTAAAAGTAAGGGCTTGGGCGGCAAAGACATCTACATTAAGAAAGATGTGTATTGGTATCCAGGAATGCCAGCAGGTGCTATTCATGATATTGAAGGAATGATTCCAGAGCGTTTTGCTAAAGCATATAACATTAAACCTGACGGCACTTACAAAGAACATAAAAAGCGTGGACGTAAGCCTAAGACAGAGTTAGCATAAATATACTATATAATTATATAGGAGATTAATTCCATGGCTACAGTAACAAGAACTACCGGCACTAGCCACATGACCGTCGGTGTACAACACGAACCAGGATGTCACTGTTATTTGCTAACAGTGCAAAATGCGTCAAACACAGCAATTGACCTAAGAGCAGAAGATGATGCAGTAAATGAAGCAGTAGAAGCAATCATTATGGAAATTGCACCACTTGGTTACTTTATTACTGACAGTAGTGCAGGCACAATTGCACTAATTATGGACATTAATGTTGATGATCACACAGAGTTGCAAACTCGTATTAGACGTATTGGTGTTGATGATGGTGCAAGTACAACAAGTATCGGACCTAATGACATTGACATTAGCGGTAGTGATGTATTACCAGTTCGTAGTTTTGGCGCACTAACAACTGAAGGCGCAATGGCATTTACAGGTGCTAGTTAATGGCTAAACTAAACGAACAAATGTTGGTTATTAAAGTAAGTGAATTACTTAAAGACAATCAAGAGGCAACTCCGCCACTTGATCCAGAAGTACTGGCACAACTAGAAGCAGTGATTAGCGAACTAGCCGGCCCAGGTAAAGTAGTAGAACTTATTCAGGAATAACAATGCCAGCAACAACTAGCGTAACATTAATACCAACAACAACTTTTGGTTCCGAAGCAGGTAACTATGATGGTGCCAGTGCAGCGTTTAACGGCGATAAAGTTAAAGGTGATGGTTATTATGGATTCAGTGACGGCGTACACACAGTACAAACTCGTGTCACTGCACTAGTTGGCACAGTAAAAATACAAGGCACACTTGTAAAAGATCCTGCAAGCACAGACTGGGTTGACATTGCAAGTGTGGTTACCACTGACGGCAGCACAGCAATTACTGAGAGTTACTTTAACAACTTTACAGGTAATTTTGTTTGGGTACGCATTGCAGTAAGTGAATTTACTGCTGGTAGCATCAACAACATCTTTATGGCACACTAATGAGTTATATTCGTTTCACATCATCAAGTTTAAGCGAACAGCAAATGGAAACTATTGCTGCCGCTGTGGACATGTTCTGTGAAACTGTGTGCTTGGAAGATGATGATGCAGACGCTACTTACTACAGCACAGAGCTTGGCGAGAGCATTGAGTTTAGTGTAGCAGAAGATTTAGACGAACGTGTTGTAGAAGCAATCATTGAATCGCTTGCAGCACACATAGAAGATTTTACAGTAGAAGCAACCGGTCAATAAGGACCACATTCGATGATACTATGGTTGTTCGATAAAAGAAACCAGCACGGTTTTCTTCCGAACTTGATAAAAGATGAAACACTAGAACCTAATACTAGTGCATGGTGGGATCTTGCAATCAATCCTCCATTTAGTCTCGATTTCACATTTTTAAAATATTGTAAACTGGATGGTGTAGTGCAAAACTGTACACTTGTCAGTGATTACATTTCTGGTACAGCAAGTGCATACTATCCTATAAACATAAATTTCTTTGATGAAAATATAGACTATATTGATCTAATGGATGAGTATAGCAAGAATAGGTTTATAAACGGTGACTTTCGTGTGTTATTCTATTACACTGAAGGAGATAATCCTGATCCAGAAATATACAGAGGATTGGAAAAAATGTATGCAAAACACGGCATAACCAGTGATAGCATACGTTTTGTAACAGGTAACTATAAACTAAAACAAACGCACCCTTTTGTATATTTTCCTGACATGGAACTTTATTATAGATACCTGCAGGTACTTGAAGGCAAGTATGTTAAGAAACATAATTTAGAATCGCGTGACAAAAAGTTTACTTGTTTGATTCGTGCAGACAAAGCATGGCGTAAAATATATGCAAGTTTTCTGCATTATTTAGATGTTAGTAAACATGGTTATTTTAGTTACACTGGCTACAAATATGATACAAGCAATGCTGGACTAAATGACTTTGATCAATGGCAAGGCTATGACGACACACTACAGCAGGACGTACTAAGTTTTGAACTGCAAATGCCCTTTAGATGTGATGAACTATCAGATCATGAACACAACAATCACAAATTAATTAATCACGACTTTTATCAAAACGCATACTTTAACTTTGTAGTGGAAACATTATTTGATAATGATGTCTGTGTA
>Ga0181379_1001328_pt1 | contig 11664 bp, 10 predicted proteins | sample 2SPOviralmetaG_FD_130115 | JGI IMG/M metagenome (GOLD analysis project Ga0181379, IMG submission 130115) | Marine viral communities from the oligotrophic San Pedro Time Series (SPOT) site, San Pedro Channel, CA, USA - 2 SPOT_SRF_2009-07-10 | ecosystem: Environmental > Aquatic > Marine > Strait... | reverse complement strand
CCTTGAATATGAATCAGATCCTCTCAGTGCTACGGCAATTCAACCTGGAACTACCACTAGAACTACTGGCACTCTATACGCTGGCGATGATGTTCTATCATATCCCGATAACGTTTTACGTGATGCTCTAAACAATACCATTACTATCAAAGCTATCTATGATGATCTACCCATCATCTCAGCATCTCCATATACTCAGAACGCTTCTATTATCTCGAAGATTGGTGGTAGTGGTGCTCTAATTGATGGTTCTAAAGTCAAGAGTCCTAACTGCCCATTCCCTGGACTAACTGATGGACGAGCAACCTTCCCCAACCAGGGTAAATCAATGGTTGCTGCTGCTTTCACGATTGTTTCTGAGCAGAATGGTACTGGATATAAAATTATTGAAGATGGTTATGTACAGTTAGTTTCGGTATTCTGTATCTTCTGTGTAGACGGAATTCTTTGTGAGTCTGGTGGATACGCTTCTGTTACCAACTCCGCTTCTAACTTCGGTCAGTTTGCTCTAAGATCTACTGGTGTTAGAAGAGAACCATATGAATTTGACGCTGGTTACAGAACTTCTTCTGGTTATAACCGTGCCTTTATTGACGTTGTTTCTGAAAGTGTAACTGGTAATACTGAATTTACTATTGATAATATTGGTAGAGTTCCTTTGGAGCACTACATTGTCAGAATTGATGGTTACGAATCAGCTCAACTAGAAGATGAATACTTCATTGATAAAGTAGAACTCCTTAGAGAGGGTCCTCCATACAGAGCAAGAATTACCATTACTGATGGTTCTGGTGGTGGCGGAGCTAGCTTTAGAGATAAGGCTACAGGTCAAATTGTTTCTAACAGCGTACTATCTACGAAGTTACTCGCTCTACATAGACCATCTATTTGTAACTCTTCTTCTCACACGTGGGAATTTGTTGGTTCTGGTACTGACTACAATGCTCTACCTGAAAACGGCGGCGTTAAAGTTGACTCCAATGAGCAAGTATCTGAAAACTATGGTAGAACATACGTCTCTGGTACTGACGAACTAGGTGACTTCAAGGTTGGTACATTCGCTAAGATCGAAAACAGAACTGGTAACATCACCTTCACGGGTACGGTTTCGATCTCAGAAGTTGAATTCTTGAAACTGAGAGGCGGTGACGTTGTTGTTACTGGTTTCGATAACAGTAACACTCTTGGTGGTTCACAAGCTACTGACTCTAAACTACCTACTCAGAAGGCAGTTAAAGATTATATCACCAACAATCTTGGTCAATATATTAACAAGAATTACTCCACCAACGCTCTACCTAGAGCACTTGTGGAACTAAATGACAGTGGTAAGATCTCAGAATCTCAACTACCACCCATCAGTCCAATTAACGTCTTTAGTGTAGATACTCAAGCAGAGAGACTAGCACTAGAAGGAGTCAACGCTGGTGACATCGTTATTGAAGACGGAACTCCATTCATCTTGAATACTGATAATGATTCAGTCTTCTTGGCAATTGTTCCTGACACCTCACTACAATTCACTACCTTCGATGTATTCACTGGTTCAAACACTGGTGGTAAGATTCAGTTAGTTGAATACAGACCTGGCGTTATTAGAGAAATCGTTATTGATGATCCTGGTTCTGGATTTAGTAGTGCTCCCGCTATTGTCATCAACCCTAGTTCCCTAGGAACCCAGCTGGGACACGTAGCAGCATCTGCTGAAGCACAGGTTGTTAACGGCGAAATTGTTGCTATCAACATCCAAAATTCTAACGCTCTTCTTGGTGGTAAAGGATATCTAGATGATGCCAACAACAAAGTTACAATCACATTCAGTGGTGGCGGCGGTTCTGGTGCTCAAGCAAGTGTATTCCTAGAAAGCAGACTATATGGTGACATCGTTAACAACATCAAACCAGTTGTTGGTGAGACGATTCAATCTAGTGATGTTCCTGCCGAAGTTGTTAATATCAGTAGAGTTGTTAATACTTCTGGTTCTAACAATTCCAACTGGACTTCACTAAGTACCAGCACGGTTGATGCTTCCGACATTATCGGTATCATCCCAACCTCCAAACTAGCGTCGGATAATGAAGCCGCTAACTCAAACACTGCTTTATTTGGAGACCAATCATACAAGAAAGTTGTTAAGTCTGTTAGAGCAACGGAGACAAGATACTTCATCAAAACTGCTGATGCTAGTGGTTCTGATACCCTACTATTCAATGCTTCTGATTCACAGACTGCCAACTTACTGGTAGGTCATGAAATTGTTAATGTCACTGGTGTCCAAGTAGGAACCACTATTTCCCAGATCGCTGACATTACTGTAGGTACTACAGTTTACAAGAGAATCACTCTAAGTGATGGTCTAACTTCTTCAGTCGCTGTTGATACAATTATTGAGTTTGATAGACCGAAATCTCCTGTACTGTTCGAGTCTTTAATCCCAACATCAGATTTTGTTGAGAGTGTTCAGATTGAATCTGGTGGTACTGGATTTGATAACGGTACGTTTAATAACGTACAGATCACTCCAACAAATGCTGGAAATGATGCTGAAGGTCTACAACTTAAGTTTGTTATTGAGAACGGAGTTGTTACTGCTTGTACTGTTGATAACGGTGGCGGTGGATTCGAGAATGATTTCTTGCTTACCGACATTCCAACAGAAACTATTGGTAATGGTTCTGGTCTAATTCTACGTATTAAAGTTAATACTGAAGACAAACTACATAGCGACGTTGGTATTGACATTGCTAGAGCAAATAACGATACCCTAAGTGATGAAGACTTTGGTAACGTTGGTGTTGTTAGATTTAGAAAATCTCAGTTCGACGTTGGTGCTAACGGTGCTGTAACACTATTTACTGGTCTTGATAGTGGTCTAGACGCTGACTTGCTTGATGGTCGTCAAGGTTCTTTCTACAGAAACGTTGATAATGTCACCGCTGGTATCCTGGCACCTGCTTTCCTATCTTCTGTTGAAACTTACAACATTAGTATTTCACAGTCTTCTGGTGAAACTGGTAAACTAACTGCCAAATCAGGAGCATTGCTAGCAGATGGTCTTCCCAGAGAATTCGTTTCTGGTGCCTCAATTGACGTAAGAAGAAACTCTACTAATGGTCTACTAGACCCAGAGTTTAAAGAAGCAATTGATCAACAAACTGGTACAACCACTTTAATATCTACGGCAAACGACTATAACACTGTAATGTCCATCAGGGGTGGTGGTGATGATACTTCCAACCCATACGGTGGCGTTACACAATTAGGTTTCACTGATGCCAACAATATGTGGATTAGAGGTTCCAGTGCTTCTGTTTCAACTACTGCTGTGTTCAGTGCTTGGGCAAAACTCTGGTCTTCGGGTAATGACTACTCATCTGATCCAGCAGATTCTAGAAGTGTCGCTGGTCCAAATGCTTATCGTCTAAGAAATAGAACTGGTCAATGGTATCAGAATGCTTCCACCATGATTTATGGTAGCGTCCTCGATAACAGGATGCCATCCTATCAAACAAAGAAAGACTTCAACACTAGAATTAGACTTCTACAGGATAGTGGTGCTGGTGTTAGATACAGTATTTACATCTTCAAGGTAAATGCTTCGATTGTTAATGAACTTGAGAACAATGCTCTCTTCACTCAGTCCCCATTTGTTGTCAAACTACTTGATGCTTTTGGTAATGATCCTGGCGAAATTAGTATTTCCAATATCAGAATTCTTAATAATGATGGTAGTGTACTTACAACATCATCAGCAACAATTGATTATAATCAAGTATACGCTATCGTAACTGGTACACTAATCACAGGTTCATTCAACGGCACTGTAGAGATTGGTGATAACACCATTCAGATTCCATTCGATGACTTCACGATTTCCGAGTACGATGGTAATGCCGATGGTATGCCTGATGGCAACATTGAAATTAGTCGTCTAGAAAGTGATAATGGAACTGCTAAGTTCTTCCTTGGCAGATCAGATGGTGTTGCTAATAGTGAAACAGAACCAACTATCTTCTTCAGATCTTCTGAGGATGGTGGTACTGGAGACTTCTACACTGCTGCTATTAGAGCATCTGGTGGTACGGATGCTTTAGGTAGTGGTTCTCTAAATGTATTGATTACAGATCCAGACGAATTTAAAGTTGGTGGTAACACTGTATGGAACGCTGGTAACGTAGTATTCAACTCAACGAATACACCATCTACTACAGATGCTCAAGGTGCTATCACACTTAAATCTGCTGTATTTAGAGACGAGAATGGAGACTTTGCTGCTAACACAATTACAGCATCTCTAACTGGTCTTGCTTCACTAAACCTACCACTCACTGGTGGTGACCTAACTGGTATCCTAAACATTGGTGATTCTAATAATGATAAAGGACTAAATGTATATGGACCAACTTTACTCTTTGGAACTCTAGGTATCGAAGATGATCTAACTGTTGATGCTGGTACACTCTTTGTTGACGCTAGCGAGAACAAAGTTGGTATTGGAACATTAGTATTCACTGCTGACACATCTGCCAAACTTCTTGTTGATGCTGGTGCTTCTGCTCCTGGTTACGTTACAACAACTGGTGGTGATTCAAATATTGGTTCTGGTTACAGACTACTTCACCAAGGTGGTGGTAGTAGAACCAACACTTCTGGTAGATGGGAGATGGCGTTTGGATCAGATCAAACCACTTACGGTGCTGGTCAGAATAGTCTCGGAGCAACTGAAGGTCTATACTTTACTCACACGGATGGAAGCACCACTGGTGTTCCTCTAATCCTTAAGAGAAATAAAGACGTTGTTGTTCCATTCAAATTGGGTGTTGGAACCAAGTCTCCAGGATTCACCATGGAAGTTATTGGTGATGCTAGAGCTAGTACTGCTCTCACAATTGGCGATGTTGCTAATAACAACGGAGCTCCACTTTACTTCCTAGGTGCTACTGGCGGATTAGTTGGTGGTACATCTTCTTACCTCAGTAACTTTAGAATTGGTAACCAGATGACTGGTGCCGACATGTTCGAGATTACTGCTGGTGATCATAGCAATGTTAATAACGAGTGGAAGACTACTCCTGCTATTGCCATCCAAGGTACTACAAACAGAGTTGCTATTAACACTACACTCTTTGGTGGTACTGATCCAGATAAAGTTGATGAGAATGGCGATGCTATCGAAAGAGATTACATCCTAAATGTTCAAGGTGATATTAACTTCAACGGTCTTGTCTTCCAGGACAACGCTGAGTTTGTTACTTCCAGATGGACTGAAGCACCCAACGAAACTGACATCTACAGAGGAACTAAAGTTGGTATCAACTTCCAGTCTGCTACGAATCCAGAATATGAGTTAGATGTTAGTGGTGATGTTGGTCTTACTGGACAAATGTATGTTAACGACGATCCTCTCTGGTTGGATTCATTCGGCGTTATCAAAGTTAACAGAGCAACTCTTGCTGAAGATGTTACTATTACGGCAGGACTAAATGCTGTTAGTAACGGTCCTATCGTCATAAATAGTGGTACGGTAACCGTAGACGCTGGTGCTACCTGGGTAATTACGTAAGAAATATGTCATCAACTTCCAAACTAACTGTAGATAATGCCGTTCTCTCCCAATCTTTAGTAGTTCCAATGCTAGAGAATAACCCTGCTGATGGGAGTACGGGAGAACTGGTTTTTGCTCAAGACAGAGTTAAATTTAATTTTGAAGGTAAATGGTATCACATTAAAGATACCTCAAAGATTGATGGTAGTAGTCCTGCCAAAGCTTTGGCAAGATCTACCGATTTATTGACTGCTTTGCCAACAGCTGTTAGTGGGTGGTATTGGTTACAGATAAATCAAACTCCAAGAAAAGTTTGGATTGATTGTGACTATGATGGTGGTGGTTGGGTACTAGTAGCAAGTCACCCACGTGATGTATCAATACCAACTAACCTGACTTATGCTCAAGCAGCAGAGTCTACGCTTTCTTACGGATCAACAACTGTTGGTTCAGGAGATCCCAAAACATACGCTTATTGGATGGGACTCGATGCTTGGACTTCTATTGCTTCAGCAAATAATGCTGGAAGAAATGTTGTTGAGTATGTTGCTAATTCTCAGGTAGCACTAGGAGATACAGGTAATCATTCCAAGAGAGCAAGATGGAAGTGGGATGGTTGGAACTCTGGGTATTCCTGGAACAACGCCAACTCATTCTCAAGAGAATTGGGTGGTAATGATCCTGGTCTATGGTCATATCATATTGCTAATGGATATAATTTCTCAACCTTTGATAATGATCAGGACGTAAATAGTGGTAGTTGTCCTTCTTATTACAACAACGCTCCATGGTGGTACGGATCTTGCTGGTCTGGTTCTGCTTGGGGTGGTAATGGAGCAAGTTATACCAACTCTTGGTACTGGAATAGTTCTGGTGGAGACAACTTTGCTTACGGAGCACTATACATTAAATAATTATGGAAAATTATAAAAAAGATCAAAAGAAACTAGCAGACAAGTTAGTAGTAAATAAAAAATTCGACCAAGCAAAGAACGGTACTGTAGAGTTTCAGTTTTCTTGGACCAATAAAGGTGGTAAAGTGTTAGATGAAAGAATGCTTTTTTCTGTAGATAAAACTAATAATCTAACAGAAGAATTTGATATTAATGAATATATTCTTCACAAAGAATTTTGCTGTATCCGTAGAGCAGATAAGTTTACTGTTCGAGAAATCGACTCATAAATAATAAGATAGGAAAGTATTCGCCGTAATGTCTAACTTAATTGCTGGAAAATTAACAGCCACTGATCGTATTAAATTACCCGTATATACGAACGCCAATAGACCTGGTGGAAATCTCGGGGATCTTATTTTCAATTCCTCAGAAGGAACCGTTCAATTCTATAACGGTACAGAATGGCAGGCAGCTGCTAAAACTGTTTTTGAGGTATTTGGCGGAACAGTAACAAGTGCTGGTGCCTATACCGTTCACACTTTTACTGGTGTGGATACCATGCAGATCACTGGAAGTGGAACTGTAGAATACTTGATGGTTGCTGGTGGTGGTGGCGGTGGTATGGATATGGGCGGCGGTGGCGGTGGCGGTGGTGTCATCACTGGAACAGCAACTCTTAGCGAAGGTACATACCCAGTTCAAGTAGGCAGTGGTGGTGCTGGTGCCCCTGCTGGAAATAGTAATGGGCAACCAGCTAGTCATCAGTTTACTATCGGCGCGGTAACAGGTGAAGATAGTCAATTTAATGGTATTATTGCTAAAGGTGGTGGCACGGGCGGAAGTTCATACTATGGTTACACTCCAGAATCTGCTGGCGGTCCTGGGGGATCTGGTGGCGGAGCATCAGGATATAGTAATGGTAACTATATTGGTGGTGGTGCTGGCACAGCTCTACAAGGAAAAAAAGGTGGAAGGGGTGGTCCTCAGTATTATTCTGGTGGCGGTGGCGGAGCAGCACAGGATGGTACTGATTCTACTAGCCAACCCAATGGGGGTGATGGATTATCTAGTGCCATCACAGGTGTAACTTACTACTGGGGAGGTGGTGGCGGCGGAGCCGCTTATTCAGCTCCTGTTGGTGGTAATGGTGGTAATGGTGGCGGCGGCGGAGGTGGCATTAGTGTTACATATGGCGGATCTGGATTAAACCCAGGACAACCTGGCGGTGGTGGCAGTCCTAGAACATGGGCACAAACACCTGGAGGTAATGGTGGAGATAACACTGGCGGTGGTGGCGGTGGTGGATCTCACTACAATAGATCTAATAAAGGTGGTAATGGCGGTTCTGGTATCGTCGTAGTCAGATATATATCTCAGTAAATATAAATATAACAAAGTGGATCCAGATTTATGTCAACGGTAAATGTAGGCAAACTTGTCGCTAACACAAGATTAAACATACCTTCTTATAGTCAAGCTGAAATTGATGCTCTTGACGTAGAGACTGGCATGGTAGTGTGGAATTCCACAGAAGAACAAGTACAATTTTATTATGGACAATGGTCTGCTATTGGCGGTACATTTTCTGCTGCTGCTGGTTCTGCTGCCACTGCTACAGGTGGGTCAATGCAAGAAGCAGCGGGATATATGGTTCACTATTTTGGTGGAACAGATAGTTTTGTAATTGATGGGGGAGATCTCCTAGTTGAATACATGATCATCGGTGGCGGTGGTGGTGGCGGTATGGATATGGGTGGTGGCGGAGGCGGAGGCGGTATTGTCTCTGGAACTACCACACTAGTAGAAGGATCTTATATTGCTACTGTAGGACAAGGCGGTCCTGGTGCTCCCGCTGGAAATAGTAATGGGCAACCAGCTAGTCATCAATTTACTATCGGTGCTGCGTCTGGCGAAGATAGTCAATTCAACGGAATTATTGCCAAGGGCGGCGGTACAGGTGGAAGTTCATACTATGGTTACAGTCCAGAATCTGCTGGTGGCACTGGTGGATGTGGAGGAGGTGCCTCTGGATATAGTAATGGTAACTATATTGCTGGTGGGTCAGGAACTTCTGGACAAGGTAAAGGCGGTGGCCGTGGTGGTCCCCAGTATTATTCTGGTGGCGGCGGCGGAACAGATAAGAAAGGTACTGATTCCACTGGCAAACCCGATGGTGGTGATGGCATTTTGAGTTCAATTACTGGTGTTGCTTACTACTGGGGAGGTGGCGGCGGCGGAGCCGCTTATTCATCTCCTGTCGGTGGTAATGGCGGAGAAGGTGGCGGCGGCGGTGGCGGCATTGGTGTTACATACGGTGGATCTGGTATAAATCCAGGACAACCTGGTGGCGGCGGTAATGCCAGAACATGGGCACAAACACCTGGCGGCGACGGCGGTTCTGGTACTGGCGGCGGCGGCGGTGGTGGATCTCACTATAACAGAACTAACAAAGGTGGTAATGGCGGTGCTGGTGCTGTCATCATTAGATATCAAGTCTAAATAATAAAGTAAAGGAGAATTTTTTCAATGGCACATTTTGCTGAAATTGACAATGACTATCAGGTCGTTAGAGTCTTGAAAGTTGACAACCTCAAGTGTGTTGATGCCGATGGCAGCGAACAAGAAGAGATTGGCGTAGAATTTTTAAGATCTCTTTACGGAGAAAAAACTAATTGGGTACAAACTTCTTATAATGAAAATAAAAGAAAAATGTTTGCTGGTAAAGGATATAGGTATCTACCAGAACAAGACATCTTTGTTCCCCCAAGTCCATTTCCATCATGGACTTTGAATAGATCTGCTGGTAAATGGGAGGCTCCTACACCAGAACCAGAACATAATGAAGAAAGAGAATCTACTAGGTGGAGTGAAGACGACCAAAAATGGTACGTAGAAGAAAACGAAGCCCTAGCAGTTATTGAAACATGGAAAAGCCAACAATCATCTGACTAATAATTAATTATGAGAACTTACACTATTACTGGCATTCATACCGCTATTAATCTGCTACGGCCCCAAGCAGAATATGCTTTAAATAATACAGAATTTATTATTTGGAATGACCCAAGACCAGCGCCTACGTGGGAAGAAATACAATCCACTATTAATAAAATTAGAGACTTTGAAGATACCATCCCTTGTGTGGAATTAGACAAACCAAAATCACAGTCTGATAAAATCGCCACTTACGGCGGATGAATAACTGTGAACAAAAAACTTTTGTTATTTGAGACACCTGTATGGGTATCAAAATTAGATTTGGATGTAAATAAAATATTAGAAGATGTTCTAGAATTTTCTGCTTCTACTAAAAATACAAATAGATCAAATATTGGTGGGTATCAAGGAGATGAATATTTAAATCAAGAACTCTTTGAAGAAATTGGAAAACATATTCCAAGAATTGAAGAAAAACCTTTATCCACTTTTAAAATACATAGTTGGGTAAACATTAATAAACAAGGACATTATAATAAAAGACATACACATCTAAATACATCAATATTTTTGTCTGGTGTTTACTATTTAAAAGCTCCAAAAAATTGTGGGGACATAAAATTCTATGATCCCCGAGGAGCAATGATGCCAGAGATGATGGATCACCAATATTTTTATGATTCTTATGATCATAGTTTTATCACCCCTAAAGAAAATTTACTAATATTTTTTCCACCATGGTTAGAACATGACGTAAATATAAACACTAGTGAAGAAGATAGAATTTCGATATCGTTTAATATTTTTGTAGAATTATAATCCGACCATTATTAACTAGACTAAATAATAATATACACGATCACATTTGATTACCATGGATACAACAGAACTGAGAAAGAATTTTGAAGAGCAACTTGCTAGTACCGATAAGCAAATTGCTGAACTAGAAGTACAACTTGCCAAAGCAAGAGAGTATAAGTTGAAACTATCTGGTGGACTAGAAACTTTAGATTTGATTAATCCTCCCGAAGAAAAAGAAACTACTGACGAAGAACCAGTAGCAGAATGAGTTTTCAAACATTATGGTACAAAACCCAATTACCTAAGTACGTTATTGATAGTTTTGTAGAAGAAACAAAAGATATTGATGTATCAAAATCAACTATTAAAAATAATGTTTTAAATACTAAAACTAGAAATAGTAAAACATGTTGGATCCCACAGTCTCATTGGATTGGGGGATTTGCCAACCACTATGTTATGCAAGCAAATCAATTCAACTTTGGATACGATCTCGTAAAAACTCCAGACAGACCTCTACAGTACACCTCATACGATGAAGGTGAGTTTTATAATTGGCATGTAGATACCATTGATGAAGTAGAACATGGATTGATTAGAAAATTATCTTTTACTATTCAACTATCTGCCCCTGAAGATTATTCAGGTGGAGAGGTTCAATTTTTAGATGATGGTAACAATACATTTTTTGCCCCCAAAGAAAGAGGAACTATTATTATATTTGATAGTAGGTTGAGACATAGGGTAAAGAAAATTCGATCGGGAAATAGAAAATCTATTGTAGGTTGGGTAGAGGGACCATCATGGAAATGAACAATAATTGGTTGGTGATAGATCTAAAAGGTCTAGTAGATCCCACTCCTTATAAAGAAGATCCAGCATTAGAATTTGAAAGGGAAGAAAGTAATATTATCAAAGGACTTAGTTCTTCTAGGTATTCCGATCCAAAATTTAAAAAACTTCATTATGAGGTAAAACATAAAATAGAATCAGTGCTTGGTGAAAAACTTTATCCTACTTACTACTTTGATAGGTTCTATTTTCAAAACACTAAAATGACCAGACACACAGATAGAGAATCGTGTGAAATTAGTGTGTCGTTAAACATTAGTAATAATTTAGAAACTTCGTGGCCAATATGGTTCGACTTAAAAGGTAAACATGTTGAATGCCATACTAATCCTGGAGATGGAGTTCTTTATAGAGGAATGGAAGTTCCTCATTGGAGAGAAACAATGAAAGGAAACAAAGATTCATACTTTCACCAAATCTTTCTACACTACGTTAGAGCAGATGGTTACTTCTTAGAATTTGCTTATGATCAGGGAGAAACACTAGATCAATTTACTCACAAAGTTCCAGCTCCTAAATAGTAACAGGGACTTTGTGTAAGATACATGGCAGCGCCAAGCACTAGGCAGGAACTAATTGATTACTGTAAACGTCAGTTGGGCGCGCCTGTACTACAAATCAACATTGCCGATG